>Ga0209542_10001536_pt1 | contig 53980 bp, 56 predicted proteins | sample RifCSPhighO2_01_FD_184028 | JGI IMG/M metagenome (GOLD analysis project Ga0209542, IMG submission 184028) | Soil microbial communities from Rifle, Colorado - Rifle CSP2_plank highO2_0.1 (SPAdes) (version 2) | ecosystem: Environmental > Terrestrial > Deep subsurface > Rock core/Sediment ... | reverse complement strand
CTAGTGTACTTGAAAACCGAGGGTTTTCAAACTTTCCTACAAGGTACTCGCGGCAAGCCGCGAGGAAATACCTTGCGGTATTATAGCATTTTCTCAATTCTCTCCCACGGAAGATTTTTTTTGCCAAAATGTCCGTAGGTTGACGTCTGCTCAAAAATAGGGTTGCGAAGTCCCAAGTATTCAATAATAGCTAGAGGCTTGAAATCAAAATTCTTTCGGACAATTTCCGCCAAGTTTTCACCCTTTTCATTTATCGCTTCGATCATCAGCGGTTCCGCCAAGCCGATAGCATAAGCCACCGATACAAGCGCCTCTTTACCATAGCCGGAAGCCACCAGACTTTTGGCGACATGCCTGCACATATAGGCCCCAGAACGATCCACTTTTGTAGCGTCTTTTCCTGAAAAACATCCTCCCCCATGAGGGATGAGTCCTCCATAAGTATCCACCATTATTTTCCGTCCGGTTAAGCCAGTATCTGCTTCAAAACCGCCAGTAGTAAACTTGCCCGTAGGATTCACAAGTATCCTCACTGATTTTTTTTCTTTGGGAGACAACAATGGAAAAATTATTTTTCTGGTAATTTCTTTTTTTATTTCTTCAGGTTTAATATTTGGCGTATGTTGCGTGCTCACTAGCACTGTTGCCAATCTTCCATCGGTATATGTTACTTGCGTTTTACCATCTGGCCCTAGCCACTTTATTTTTCCATTCTTGCGTATTTCTTCTAAACGTTTTGCAAGTTTATGTGCTAGCACCACTCCCTTCGGCAAAAATTCAGGAGTTTCATCAGTGGCAAACCCGTACATTATTCCTTGATCGCCCGCTCCACCAGTATCTACCCCCATCGCAATGTCGGGAGATTGTTTTACAATATGCGCAGAAATTTCAAGATTATTTTTGTAGCCGATATTTTTGTAAACTTCGCGCGCTATTTTCACATAATCCACATTGTCTTTGGAAGTTACTTCCCCGCCTATGACCAGCTTGCCATGTCCGCCAAAAGTTTCAACCGCTACTCGACTTTTTGGATCTAGAGTTAAATATGCGTCCAAAATGGCATCCGATATTTGATCGCAAACTTTATCCGGATGGCCGGAAGTTACGGACTCGACTGTATAATTATCATTGTGCTTATAGAACATATATTCTTATTAAAATAAAAATTCCTCAATAACGAGGAAAGATTTTTATGTGGACTAGACATACTTATCTTTCCTCGTACTATTTTCATAATACTTGGTTGGATTTAGCACCTTACTTTGAAAGGTTGCTGAGCGAGTCATCAAGCCAATTCTCTCGTCGCTACTCTTGATATATTTGATTGTAAACCAATACTAACAAATCTATTTTGAAAATGCAAACAAATTAATTACATAATTAAATACGAGGACTCGCAGGACTCGCAAGGACAGTCCTGGACTCGCAAGGGACTCGCAAGGACAGTCCTTGCGAAAATACTTGCGAAAATGCGACAGTTAGAAAAATTATATTTCATGCTAAATAGATAAGTAATTAAATACGTATTAAAATACTTACACAATGGGAGTACAAAAAATTATCAATCGGAATATACGAAAAATAACAAAAGTCGGTAGAACTTCTTTGACGGTGACTTTACCCAGGGAATTAGTGGCAGAATTGAAATGGAAAGAGAAGCAAAAAGTGATAGTCAAGAGAAAAGGCAGTAAATTAATTATCAGCGACTGGAAGCCAAATAAAAAATAGTAGTCTTTCAAGAATACAGTTCACTGTGTGTGCCAATAGCAACGAATTCAACATGGTATTCCGAAATCTCTTCAAAGACAGCGCGTATGTCGCCCGTTATGTTTATACTTTTACAACCCATGTATTCCCCGCTTAATTTATGATTATTAAAAATCGGACTAAAAAAATCGGTAGCCAATAAGGTTTGGCGTTCAATAAATTTATTCTTAATATCGATAGACTTTTTAGTATACTGCTTAATAAATTTTTTGCTGTAACTAAAGCGCATTGATTTATTTTGACTTTAAGAAAGCAATAGAATCCTCAAGGGAAAAAGGTCCATAAGATTTACCCTGCACTCTGTCTCGGCGTGCGGATCTAATAGCGCGTTTCAGCATCGGGGAGGATTCAAGTATAGAGTATGAAATAGTTTTGCTCCGCATTAGATTTTTTAAAGAAGCATTGATTATAGCAGAAAGAGAAAAACCAAGTTCATCAGCAACCTTCTGAGCTCCCTTTTTTACTTTTGGATCTATTTTAATACTTAATGCAGATGTTTTCATAATACCTAAAGTATATACAAAGTAATTTGAAAGTCAAGTAAACAAATTCTTAACTTTGGCCAATCGTTCCTCGGGTGAACCCACTATCCTAATAAATGGAATTTTATGTGTCTCTAAAACATCTTTGATCTGCTGGTCTATGGCTTGTTGAAATTTAATATCCGTCGTGCGCACACCATCATCCTCAATAGGAAATTCTCCGCTCGGTAAATATAAAACTAAATCATATTTTCTAAATCTCGGCACTAGTGTTTTAGTAGCCAATTCAATCAAAGACGATTCCTCGGAAAACAAATGATGAATATATGCAAGTAAATCTATGCCACATCGGTCAGCCACCCATTTGCTCTCTTCACTTTCTAGCTCAATTTGCTTCGCGATCAGCCAAAGCTCTGTCTCGGTCGTCGCAGTGTGATCAAGTTTGTATCCCGCTTCCACAGCTAGTCGCGCCGCTTCAGGCAAGATTTTAAAATCAGGGTAATGCTTATTGATTTGCTCCGCTAAAGTAGTTTTACCTACGCCCTGAGCACCAGTAATTACAATTTTCATATTAATTTGTCCCTTCTTTCCATCCAGCCATATATTCTTTTTGTCTTTTTGATAAAGTATCAATTTTTGACCCCAAACTTTTTAACTTTAAGGTGGCAATTTTTTTATCCAGAATTTCTGGTAAGATATGCACAGAGTTGGAAAGTTTTCCTTTATTTTTTAAGATAAATTCTACTGCCAGTATCTGATTGGCAAAACTCATATCCATGACCGAAGCCGGATGCCCTTCGGCGCTACCTAAATTCACCAACCTCCCGCCAGCCAAAACAAACACAGTCTTTTCGTTTTTTCCCGTTTTTATTTTGTAACTCTCCACGAAATCTCTCAAAACTTTTCTTTCTTTTGTAATTTTTTGAAGAGCAACTAAGTCAATCTCCACATCAAAGTGTCCGGAATTAGAAATAATGCATCCATCTTTAATGACTCTAAATACTTTCTCTCCTACCACATCGATGTTGCCGGTAACTGTGCAAATAAAATCTGCCTCCTTGGCTGCTTCAATCATCGACATAACTCTAAAACCGTCCATGAGCGCTTCTAAGGCTTTAACCGCATCAATCTCAGTCACAATAACATTCGCGCCCATTCCTCGAGCTCGCATCGCCAAGCCCTTTCCGCACCATCCGTAGCCAGCAACCACAAAAACAGAACTAGCTATCAATTTATTGGTAGCGCGAATTATTCCGTCCAAGGTAGATTGCCCTGTCCCATATCTGTTATCAAAGAAATGCTTGGTCATGGATTCGTTGACTGCAATAACTGGGAAAAGCAAGGCGTCTCCGCTTGCCATTGATTTCAAACGAGTGACGCCGGTAGTAGTTTCTTCTGTCCCGCCCAGTACTTTTTTTGCTTGGCTCAATCGCTCTGAATGCAATTCCCCTACCAAATCCGCCCCGTCATCCATAGTGATGTCCGGTTTCATATTGAGCACACTTCGCAAGTGCGCAAAATATTCCTCCTTACTCTCGCCCTTTTTGGCAAAAACCGGAATATTGAAATTTTTCACCAACGTGGCTGCCACTTCGTCTTGGGTAGAAAGAGGGTTCGAAGCGCAAAGGCTCACTTTTGCGCCAGCTTCTTGGAGAGCGATTATCAAATTAGCTGTTTCAGCTGTCACATGCAAACATGCCCCAATAGTGATATTTTTGAATGGCTTGCTCTTTTTAAAATTCTCCGCAATGTGAGAGAGCACAGGCATATCCTTCTTTGCCCATTCAATTTTTTTTAGGCCTTTGTTAGCCAAACTAACATCTTTTATGTTATATTGCATAGTTGGTATAATAACACAAAAAACCGCCAACCCTCAAGGAGATTATTATGTAGGTGAATTTTTATTTTTGCTCAAGAATTCTTTTTCTTAAATTGCTTGAAGAATAATTATGATTGCGAGAATTATAAATAACTTTCATATTTGGAAGTCTGTCTCTTGAATAATTTACTTTATCTTTCCAGTCTGCTCCCATAAAACGAACATCCGGATTTAATTCTTTTAAAAGGCGATATAAGTCAATTTCATCACTGTAGGTAACTATTTTATCAACATACTTGCAACCTTCTAAGCGTATCGTCCTTTCTTCAACTGTCTCAATGGGCTTTTTTTTATCCGGCCGATCAACTGAAGGATCAATTTCAAGTCCAACAATAAGAAAATCACATTGTTCTCGGCATTCTTTTAACATAAGAACATGGCCTGCATGCAATAAATCCATTGCTCCACATGTAAATCCTTTTTTCATAATGACATTCTTAAAATTGCTACATTAAGTGATTATAATAGCGCCGATCCTCGACATTGTTGAAAGTTCCTTTATCTAACGCATTTTTTATTTCTCTGATACCGTCCTGAACAGTATGCTCCGGTAAAAACCCCAGCTCGCTCTCTATTTTTCCAAATTTTACCCGATAGCTACGTTGATCGGTCATTGCGTCTAGCGTCTCAACTCGCACCTCGGGAAAAACTTCTTTTATTAAATTTACAAGATCTGATATAAGATAATTTTCAGTGTTGCCGCCAACGTTGAACACTCTCCCTCCCACTTTAGAAAGAGGTGCTTCGAGAATTGTGAGCACTGCTTTTACAACATCACTGACATGTATTAAGGGACGCCATTGATTCCCTCCAAAAACAGTGATTTTTCCTTCACGGTGCGCTTTCTTGCTGAAAATATTCACCACCAAATCAAAGCGCATACGATGTGAAAGACCGTAAACCGTGGAAAGACGAAGAACAATTGGAGAAAATTTTTCGTCAGCCAAACGGATAATATCACGCTCGGCGTAAATTTTGGTTTCTCCATAAAAATCCATGGGGCGAAGAGGTGAGCGTTCATCCACTTCATTTTCGTCGTCAGATTTTCCATATGTGCTACATGTGGAAAAATAAATAAAACGCTTGATGCCATAAGCCTTGGATATCTTCGCCACATTTACTGCTCCCAAATAATTTGTCCGAATAGCAAGATCCTGCTTGGCGGCGCATGCGGCTTCTCCGACAATAGCCGCCGTGTGCACCACTGTATCGACATCAATCATATTCCGCTCCAAAAAGGCTGTATCCAAGATATCGCCTTTAATAACCTCCAGCTGGGGCGAAGATTTAAACGAAGCCAGTGATTCTGCGCCAAACATCATTGTATCGTAGACTTTTACTTGATAACCATTTTTTAAAAGTTCGCCTACCAACATAGATCCGATATATCCCGCCCCTCCTGTGACGAGCACGGTTCCCAGTTTTGCGCCATTTAAAAACTTGGACGTCCGAGGAAAAAACATTTGTTCCTTCCCCACACGAAACACTTCGGGATTGCCGCGCACGATCTGCCAATATATTCTTTTGGAAAAGCGTAAAGTCACGACAAATAAAAAAAGGAGCATGGTATAAATGAAAATGATGGAACGCGGAAATTCCTCAAATGGCGACGCATCGCGAAAAAGAAAGAGTCCGGTACCGAGTATAAACACAGAAACCAGGACTCCCTTGGTAATAGAGGGAAGATCGGTCAAACTTATAAAAGAATAGGGGAAACGATACAATCTAAAAACGACGAACACGATCGGTGTTATGAGGAGCGCCGCCGCCATAAACCATAGAAATCCATCATAACGCGCTCTCGGAATAACACCGTCAAAACGGATCAAAAACGCCAGGTATATCGCAATCGCAACAATTCCAAGATCACATAAGAACGTGATGGATACTTTATGTTGTTTTAGAAAAGATATAAGTTTATTCATAGAAAAACGCCTTTATCTCCCTTGCCATAAAATCCATTTCCCGTTTCGTGAGTGTTGGAAACATAGGCAGGGTAAGAACTTCATTAGACACTGCTTCGGTTTCGGGAATATATCCTTTTTTGAATCCTTTCAATTTATAAAATTGAGATAGGTGCACCGGCGGAAAATACACTTTTGCCATAATACCTTTTTCATTTAGGTATTTTTGCAAAGCGTCTCGCTTATTTTTTCCTCCTCCCACCCGCACGATATACATTTGAAAAATATGACGATGATTTTTGGATTCCGTCGGCACGGAAATTTCATGAATATTTTTGAGCTGCCGTGATAAATAAGCCGCATTTTTTCTGCGAGCGGTAATCAATTGCTCAATCTTTTTGAGCTGAGTTCGTCCCAATGCGGCAAGAATGTTTGAAAGACGAAAATTATACCCGAGCTGAATATAATCTAAATATTCTGCAGTTTTAAAATAATCCTTGGTGTCGGCTCGGCCGTGAGAGCGAAGAAGTCTTAGCTGTTCATAAATATCTTTGGAATCGGTGACGATAGCGCCACCTTCGCCGGTGCTGATGATTTTTGGACCGCACAGACTAATCATTCCCGCGCATCCGAAAGAACCGACTTTTTTCCCTTTGATGGTTGCGCCAAGAGATTCGGCGGCATCTTCGACAAGGAACAATTTATGTTTTTCCGCTAGCCTCGAGAGCTCTTCTATCCTGCAACCGAGCCCTCCAATATGAACGGGAATAACGGCTTTGGTTTTTTTGGTAATCTTTCGTTCCACATCTTTATAATTGAGTCCAAGAGTCTCGCGCTCAATCTCCGCAAAAACCGGCTTGGCCCCCACAAAAAGGACCGCATTCGCGGTGGAAATAAAAGTAAATGAAGGCACGATAACTTCGTCTCCTGGACCGATGTGAAGCGCTAGCAAAACGGCATGAAGAGCCGCGGTGCCGGAACTGAAAGAGACGGCGTATTTCACGCCCACATATTTCGCAAGCTCCCGCTCAAAAAAAACAACATCATCTCCAGTTGCCCAATTCATGCCACTTTTGATAATCCGGGAAACAGCATTGACATCATTTTTATCCGAATGAATTTTAAATAAAGGAATTTTCCAAGTCATATATGTGTATTATGTTGAACTTTCGCGGGTATACCGAAGGCTACCGTGTTTGCAGGAATATCACTTTTAATTAGAGACATTGCTCCCACCACAGCATTTTCTCCCACTGTTACTCCCGGCAAAATGACAGAATGAGCTCCTATTTTACAATTCTTTTTTAGTGTTACCTTGCCACGCTTATTATCAATGGTGGACTCCGAATAAATTGCGCAATGCGCGCCGATTTGTACTTCATCTTCAATATCAACGCCATACTTGGCGTTGATCAAAGTAAAAGCGCCAATATCAGTTTTGTCGCCCAATTCAAAGCCGTCAACGCCAATAACCTTCCAGTGCCACTTTGTTAGTTCTCCATCTTTAATATCCGGCCTTGACCAGTTTTCAAATCTGTCTTTCATAGCTTAAAATCCCTTCCCTGATAGTATCAGATATATCGTCTTAAGTAAAATAGTTACATCGAGGGAGAGGCTTTGTTTTTCTTGATATTCTTTATCGTATTTCTTGATTTCTTCCTCTGAAAGACGAACTCTTCCGTGAACTATAGCTAAAGAAACACATCCGGGTTTTATGGAAAGTCTTTCTTTTAAACTCGGATCGGCGTCTATTCGAGGCTGATAATAAGGTCTCGGACCCACCAAGCTCATATCTCCTTTTATTACATTAAAAAGTTGTGGCAGTTCATCCACTCCTGTTTTTCGGAGCCATCCTCCAATCTTGGTAACTCTAGGATCATTATCCTCCGCTTCCCACTTCCTAACCTGCCCCACAAAAAATTGCGCCCCGTCAGCATCTTTAACCATAGTGCGAAATTTTAGAATATTAAATGCCTTGCCTTTATATCCAACGCGCTTCTGAACAAAAAATATCGGACCAGATGAATCTAATTTGATGGATATTGCTACTATTAAAAATAATGGAGTAAACAGAAAAATACCAAAAATGCTTACTACAACATCCATTATTCGCTTGACGACAAAATACATCATTTTTTAAGTTTAGTTTGAACCAATCTCTTATATTCTCTTTCTAATCGCTCAAACACGAAACGCTCATCAAATTCTATCTCCATTTTTCTTCTGCCAGCCTGGCCCATAAGCTTTGCTTCTTTTGAATGCTCCAACATCCAGATAAGCGCTTCTGCAAGCTTTTCAGTATTTTTATGCGGAACAAGTTTGCCGGTTATTCCATCATCCACCGCTTCCCGGCACCCGCGAACATTTGTGGCGACAACCGGCAATTCCATTGCCGAGGCTTCTAAAATAGAGGTGCCAATTCCTTCTCTCCACGAAGGAAGAGTAAAAACATTCATTAATGGAAGAATTTCATCAACATCTGTTCTTTTTCCCAAAAAAAGAGTATTGTTCCAGATTCCGTATTTACGCGCAATTAGAGGTAGAAATCCATCCTTCTTTTCTGGTTCAGTAAATCCGACAGAAACAAGTAATGCGTTAGGGAATTTTTTAATGACCACTCTCATTGCTTCAAAAAGCCCAAAGTATCCCTTCTCCCTAACCAATCTAGCCACAATCCCAATCACAGGAACTCCATTAGGAATCCCCAATTCTTTTCTTTTTCTAATTACAAATTCTTTAGAAAAGCGGTTCCTGCTATACTTATCAATATTAACCCATCCGCCAAAATATTTCATTTTATTGGAACCCGCAATATGTTTTTGCTCCGCAACAACTATGTCTTCTTTATTCACGGAGAAAACTAAATGCGCATTGGAAGCAATAATACGCTCCATCCACATAAAAATCTGCTTGGGTAACCAAGAAGAATTTTCATGAAAATAAAAACCGTGATTAGTGTGAATGATAATAGGTATACGAACCAACCTAGCCGCCAGCGTGCCTAAAAATCCAGCCTTCGGTGTATGAGTATGTACGATATCAGGTTTTTGTTCACGAAGATATTTTATAAGCCGTATAAGAGCTGTAAAATCTTGCAGTGGAGTAACGCGACGCGTCATAGAAATTTGTTTTACTCTAATACCCGACTGTTCGATATCAGAGACCCATGGTCCGGGCGAACAAATAGCCGAAACATCATAACTTTTATTCTTTAGGAAAAGTAGCTGATTAAGCAGTAAAAATCTAAGGGCTATGTCGGCCGTTGCAATATGAAACACTTTGATTTGGGATTTTGTCTGCATGGAATTTAATCTACTCTTTTAAACCAAACATCACCCTGGTAAGACGATCCTTTTTTTAATTTCTCCACAGAAAAGCCCCTATTTGCTAGAAAACTTTTTAAATACTCTCCATTATTTTTATATTGATTTAAGTGATTATGATACTCCATTCTAATTTCTTTAATTCTATTAAAATAACTGTCTGGTAGATTATATAAAATCTCGTATTCTGCGCCTTCGCAATCTATTTTTAGAATATCGCATTCACTTATTTGATTTTCATCAAAAATATCTTTTAAAGATATGCAATTAACTTCTAAAAAACTTTGTTTGTTTACACCCTCTCTATCACTATATAAAACATTAAAGGGTGAGCTTCCCACTGGTAAAAACGAGTGGAAAGGCGACTTGCCTAAATATAATTTTCTTCTCTCTCGCTTAGCCGCTATTCCAAGATTAAAAACAAAAACTCTGTTTTCTAGTTTATTAAGCTTTATATTTTCTTCTAATAGGCGAAAATTGTCTGGCATCGGTTCGTAGCTGTAAACAATATTGCTTTTACCAGAAGAAAATATTGAAAAGGCTCCTATATTCGCTCCGACATCTATTATAACTGAATTATTAGGGATGTCGCCGTAATCTCTTTTGATAAAAATTACAGCTATAGTAGTAGCACTAATAGAGTCGGAAGTTTTTATTCTAATACCGTTTCTGAAAATATATTCGGCGGCTGTATTTCGAAGATGGGCATAATTCAATAAAAAAACCGGCCAATTTCTAATTTTAAAAATGATTGCTGGGAGATATCTTAAATAACTTATTATCTTAATAATTTTTCTCATCATGGTGTTTATTTAAAAAACAGCCTCTTTGTTTTGGTAAAGAAGGGACTGACACGATATCTGATGGGAATAAAAGAAAACAAGTATGATAACCAGCCGAGCATATACCCTTTCCAAAAATTTGGAAATCGATCTTTATACCTCTTTCTTGCAACTATCGCCAACCAAAGATGGTGGCGCATATTTTTATTGGAACGATTCTGTGAAGACTGCAGGTACCTTACAAAATATTCTTGGAAGTTATAATACTTACCCAGCTTACCTAGCCTCATCCAAAGTTCCCAATCCTGTGAATAGTGAAATTTTTCATCATATCCGCCCGCTTTTTGGACATCCTCCTTCCGAAACAAAACGGCTGGGTGCACAAACGGATCTGTGATAAGCATCGTGGCTCTGATTGCTTCGTCAGTTTCCGGAAAAAGCTGCCTTACAATTTCTCTCCCATCCTCATCCACTCGAATAAGACCTCCTCCCACAAGAACATACTCTCTGTGTTGTTCCATAAATGCGACCTGTTTTTCAAGTTTTTTGGGATCACACCAAGAATCATCGTCATCAAGACGCGCAATATACTTCCCCCTTGCTTCTCTGATACCCTTATTTAAAGAACGGACAAAGCCAATATTCTCTTCATTTCTCACAATGCGGATACGCGCATCTTCTTGCGCCAGTTCCTCAATTTTTCTCTTTATCTCTAGATTTGAGTAATCATCAACAAGAACAATTTCTATGGGGCTGTATGTCTGCGCAAGAACGCTCTCTAGGGAGTGTCGTAAAGTCTCTATGCGATTGTGGGTCGGTAAAACTACCGAGACAAATGACTGCTTCATAAGCCAAAATACTCCCGGGCCACACGAGGATGCTTACCGGTAAATTCCTTCATCTCATAGTGCTCGGGATTAGGCCTACCGCGATTTCCTACCTGATATCCCGCATTAAGCCGACTAGGCGGATTTAATTTGTAATGGAAATAAAAGCCGACATTCTTTTGCTTGACGAATCGCACATAGAGATGTTTTGCCAAAATATCCCGAAGGCCGCGCATTTCCCCGGATTTTGTTTCCCGTATTATGCTCCGTTGCGGCTGGATAGTAGTATCAGGATAAATACGATTTGGCATATTTGAAGATATGCGCTTTACGAGAGAAGTCGTATAATGGGAAAAATCTTTGAAAAACGTCATCTCTGTCGCGGTCATTAAATCTATATTTTCTGGATTATTGTCCATTATTCTTGCCATCTCTTTTATCATTTCATCACTGTAAAACTGATCAGCATCGTAGCTCGTAAACCAAAATCCAGGCTTCCACTCTTTAGACACGCTTATCATATGCTGGAAAGTAATCCCTTCATTACGCTGATATGGCACTCTCATAAGAGACACAAGGAGAAATTTCCATCGCGACAGCCGAAATATTGTCCACCATGGAAGATGTTTATGGCCACGTAAAAGCAACCACGCCGCCTTAAAAATTCCGGGGCGAAGAGCGGGAATCATACGCGCGTTGGGGTGTGTTGCGATAAACTTTTCAATAATTTCCCGTGTACCGTCTGTTGAATAATTGGAAACACGCGGATTGAAACAGCCATCGGCTATAATGATTTCACTCGGATTGAGAGCTTCAATCTGGCGAAGCGAGGGCTCAATAAAATAACGCTCGTTCCAATATGTTGCCAATATAATAAGAGGAGTTTTTTTGCCTTTTGTTTCCATAGTAATATCGCCTGGTTATGAGCTTACTTTTTCTAACATCAAGGACCGCACAATACCCTTTCTAACCAAAGAAGACGCATGGTCGGGCTGCACATACTTATACAAGCTCCGCCGATAATCTACCTCCCTGCTGTGCCTCACTGCAGTATATCCTAGTTCAGACAACTCTTTTGGACAATATGTGTCAGTAATAAGATATTTTACACTAAAACCATTCTTGAACAAATAGGATAAACGCTCTTGAAAATTGAATTTTTCCTTATCATATACCTTACTGTGAACTTCTAAAAACACTCTAACCGATTTCTTTGTGGTCGTAAGAAAATTCCGCAGGCCATCCAATACCTGGCACTCGTGCCCCTCAATGTCCATGCGAATAAAATCAATGGAATTGATATACGGAAAATCATCTAGCTTAATGCATCTGACTTGAATAACACCCTCGCCATCATCTCTCTCAATAAAGCTGCTTACGTTAGTGCGCTCTGCTAAATAAAATGGCTTTGTTTCGTTTATATCAGAACCAGCATATGGAAAAACTTCAACCTTATTCTCAAGACCGTTCGTAATTATGTTCCTTTTCAGCAACTCCAGATTTCTCGGGTCTGGCTCTAAAGCATATATCATCCCTTTTTCTATCTGCGTCGCCTCTAAAAGCGCGTAATACCCTATGTTTGCTCCAATCTCCAATATATTCATATTTCCTTTTACCTCCTCCTTCACTACATAGGTATCAAGGAATTCCCGTTTGCCGTACACAAACAAGCTTTTTGATATTCCCGGGGTTTTCAAATCCAAAATCATCCGATAGTTATTAACCTTTGCGACAACAAAACGTCTATTGATAAGTTGATAAAAAATCAAACGAACAATATTTAAAACTATCCTGGTTCTGCTGGTCTCAGAATAAGAGAACAGATGGAACCAGTATTTTTTGAGTTTTAATATGTAATCTCTGAGTAGATTTGATTTAGCAGTTGTTTTGTGTTTATACATCTGAAAAGCAAATGGGATGAAAGTAAGTAAAAGCAAGAACGCCGGCATACGAATGCGTGTTGTAATACCAAAGTTGCTCATATAAATTGTAAGGATAATAAAGAGTCCTAAACTAAATATCGCAAGTGATAATGCTCTGTGTCGAGATCTTAAGGTGTTTATAATACCCAATAGTATAAAGACACTTAAAATAGTCCATGGAATTGTTTCTAAAAGAGCGAAATAATGCCGCCCTGCAGTGAATTGCCAAGGAAATGGACCAATCGCCACGAAAGCAAAAGATTTAGGAAAGCTGGTAATAAACGCCTTAGGACTTTCAAAACTAACTTTTAAATCAACCGTAGAAGCAAAACCGGTAGTTCCTTTCGAGGACTCTGTAAAAAGCTCATCAAAAAAAGGCGAAGATGATGAAGATGAAGGCGTGGGGGCAACATCAACGGATGTAGGTGGGGCGGATGGTGGAGGCGTAGGAGCAACATTGCTAGGAGCCGGTGAAACGGATGGAGGCGCGGGAGTAGCATCAACAGGCGTAGGTGAAGCGGATGGTGGAGGCGTAGGAGCAACATCTTTGCCCGTATAAGCTATGTCTTGGTAATAAGTAAGGATGGTAGGATTTATATAGTGCCGAAGTGTTGAAAATCCATAGTATCCCATTCCAAACATCTGTGGAACAAAACCCAGCAAAAAGATCATCCCAAGCCCATAAGTAAAACGAGCCTTAATCGGTTCACGCGAAAGCAAAAACCAAGAAATAGTAAATGCAATCAAAAAAACAAACCCCACATAGAAACGAAAGTGCGTCAGCCCGATTAAGGATATATAAAACAACGCAAACAAGCCCCACGAGAAACGTTTCAAAATACGAAGCATCAGAAACGCCCCCGCAAGCGCAAATAAAACCACAAAAACATCTTTCAAAAGCAGGCTTGAGTAAAATAAGAAACTGGGATACAAAGTTGCCAATAGCCCGATACCAAACGCCCACCGAAACGATTGTGTAAGTTCAAGTACTATAAAATACAAGAACATGATTGCCACTCCTGCAATCCACGCATTAAAAAGTTGCCCAACCACCATAGAGGGGATAGTGAGAAAATAAACATACCCAATGATCGTGGGAAAGTAGTGAGGAACCCCTCCTCTTGTTTCTATGTCCGGCAGAAAATTCCCTTGTCCAATTTCATCGGCGATGTGTACAGCGGCTTTGTGGTAGCTACCATAATCTCCCCCGCCTCCGCTAAAAGGTTGAAAATCAAAAGTGTAAATAAAAAGGACCGCCATAACATGTATCAATAAAGAAATTCCAAACAAAATATATGCTCGCCTGTCGCGCATACCCAACTGCCATAAAATCACCCCCAAGGCAACTGAAAGCCCTATAATAAAAAGAAGCCCTATGAAGATATTCATGCCAAGCTAGTATACAACTCCGTGTATTTTTTAACAACCAAACCAATAGAAAAATTTTCCTCTATACGCCTCCTCGCTCGTTGCCCGAGCGCCTTCCGTTTATCGTCTTTCATCTCAATCATCTGTCTTAATGAGTTAGCCAAAGCCACTCGGTCACCCAAGGGTGCCACAAAACCAGTATTTCCAACAATATAAGCAGAATCTCCCACGTCGGTTACAACGCAAGGGACGCCACAGGCCATCGCCTCTCCTACTGTGTTAGGGGAGCCTTCACCGTAAGCCGAGGTCAGACTAGCAACATCAAGCGCCGCTGTTATTCTAGGAATATCCTCTCTTTCATCCAGTAAATGAAAATTATTTCTAAGATTGACTTTTTCAATCCATAAAACAAGTTCTTTATTGCTCCAGCTAACACCGCGTCCACATAAGACAAAATGTACATCTGTAGAACTAGTATTAAGAATGCGAGCCGCTTCAATAAACGTTCCATGGTCTTTCTGTGGATCAAACCTTGCAATATATCCTATTATGAACGCAACTGGAGAAATCTCTAGTTCTTTTCTTACCGAAATCCGCGCTTCTTCGTCCTGATGAAAACGTAGCACATCAAACCCGTTAGGAATAACTAACATCTTCTTTTCATCATATCCCATCCTAATATGAGTTTCTTTGCCGGAATTTGAATTGCAAAGGATTTTGGTCGGAACCCATCGTGATAAAAAAGCCGACAATCGAGTAACAAATCTTGTGCGCAACTTGCTCAATTTGGGATGAAGATTGCTCTGGCGAATACCCCAAATAATAGGCGTGTGTAGAAACCCGAGTTTAGTTGCTAATCCTCCTACTAAATCTGCGTGATACATCCAAGTTTGCACAATATCAGGATTGCTCTTTCGCAACCATAATGCAAGACGAAGAACCACAATTGGTAAATCCAATCCTCTCATGTGGAGAGCGCGAACTCCCACACCGAGCTTTTGTATCTTCTCACCGATCAAACCAACATCCGTGAGAGATATCACTTCATGTTGAAATTCTTTGCCGTGGGAATGTTGCAAGACCTTATATAGCATCATTTCCGCTCCACCGACATTCAACCCCGTAATAATATGCGTGATTTTTTTCATTTCTTTTTAATTACAAAATTAACAAAATCTTGATATTGTTTTACAATGTTTTCTATAGAAAGGTTCTCTGATTCTTTTCTCGCGTTTAAGTCGCACCGCAAAGCAAATTCTCTATCACCCAGCATCCGCTGTACTCCTCGAGCCATAGCCTCTATGTCTCCCGGCGGAACTAACAAACCGTTTACTCCATTACGCACAATTTCGTTCGGACCATAATTGCAATCGGTGCTTACCACCGGCACTCCAAGAGCAAAGGCTTCTGGAATTACATTACCAAATCCCTCCCAAAGCGAAGATAGGACAAATACATCCGCATTTGCGAAAAATGAATAGGGATTTTTTTGGAATCCAGGCAAATCAACAATATCAGCAACTCCCAGTTTTTCCGTTAATGCCAACAACTCCTCTTTAAGCGGGCCTTGCCCCAATATAATCAGGCGGGTTCCTTGGGGTTTTTTTGCTAAAGCAAAGGCGCGAATAAGCGTAGCAAAATCCTTTTGAGGCACAAGTCTGCCAACACCTAAAACAACCGGTGGATGACTATTTTGCAACCACGGATGATGCGTCGGTTCTTTAGCTTTATTCTGAATAAAATCGAAATCAATAGGGTTATAAATAACGCGAAATTTATCCTTTGGAATTTTGAGAAATGCTTGGACATTTTCTTGTAAACCCCTTGAACCTCCTAACGATGCCGCTGATAGGCGATACAAAAGACGCACAAAAGGTAAAACGATTTTAGGAACATGCTCGTACACATATTCCATAATATTTCGCTCTGCAGTTATTACTTTTACCGAGCTAAAACTTAACACTTTAGCTAAAAGCACAGCGATATTGCTGTGATGCATAAAAGAAATAACAACATCCGGCTTTTCCCGACGAAAAAGAAATGCAAGGGGAATTATACAACTGCGCACGCGTTTTCTGCCAAGATCATGCACCGCAAGATTGGCTGGAAGCGCAGAAACATATTCTCCTTCTTTCTTGCCTACAACAAGAGTAGTATCAAATAATTTTGGGTCAAAGCGCGAAGCAATTTTAAATGAAACTCTTTCGGCGCCTCCCCCTCTTAAAGAAGGAATAAACACAAATAATTTTATTTTTTTCATGCAATATTTGCCCGTATGATATCACACACATAAGCTATGTTTTCTTCTTCAATATCCGGATACATCGGCAGAGTAACAATCTCTTCGGCGATTTTTTCGGTAACAGGCAAATTGGCGGGATAAATTTTTTTGTAATAGTCTTGCAAATGCACCGGCGGATTAAAATGGACCGAGGCTTCTATGCCTGCATCTTTTAATTTCCGCACAAATTTATTTCTTTTTTCTTTTGCGACTCTCACGGTATACATTTGATATACATGTTTTCTGCCCAGTTTCTCAATCGGCACAACAATCCCCGGTATCAGAGATAGTAAATTATTATACTTGGTGGCTGCAACCCTTCTCTTTTCATTCATTACATCCAATTTTTTTAGCTGAACCGCGCCAAGCGCGGCAAGAATATTACTCAAACGAAAATTATATCCGGGCAGAACCGCTGAACGATACCCGACATGCGGTGGATTAACCAACTTTGGAATACCATGCGCAGAGAGGAGCGCAACTGTTTCAGCAATTTTTTTGTCGTTAGTGGTTAGCATCCCACCCTCACCGGTTGTCATATTTTTCGTAGGGAAAAAAGAAAAACATCCCACACCAAAAGAACCAGTCTTTCTGCCTTCGTATTCTGCTCCTATGGCCTCCGCAGAATCTTCAATAAGTAAAAGTTTGTGTTTATCAGCAAGTTCTTTTAACTCTTTGATCGGACCCGCCTGTCCTCCGAAATGCACCATCATAATAGCCTCGGTCTTCGGTGTGATAAGAGCTTCTACACTCTTTGGATCTAGCATGCAAGTTTCTTCATCAATATCTGCAAAACGAGGCACAGCGCCGGCAGTGATAATAGCATTGGCTGAAGCAGAAAATGTAAAGCTAGGTAAAATAACTTCGCCCGTAATGTTATGCGCCTTTAACGCCAGAAACAGAGCTGCCGTGCAAGAATTTAAAGAAACTGCGTATTTGACGCCTATATAAGATGCGAACGCCTCTTCAAACTCCTTGTTTTTAGGCCCATGGGTCAGCCAACCCGAAACTAGAACTTCACGGACAGCGTTTAATTCCTCCTCTCCGATATCTGCCTTGCAAAGAGGAACCTTTGGGGACATTTTTGAATTATGTTTTTGTATCATTTGTATAAAATTGCTTGAAAAGCTGATAATATTTTTGCACTCCTTGCTCAAGTGAATATTTTGGATTATATCCGATAAGTTTTTTTGCTTTTTCAATACTTAATGCCCCCCGCTCCGGTCGATGAAAATCTGGTGGAATTATTTCAACTTTTAATGAGTGCCCAATGAGATTTTGAATAATACCAACAAGCTCTTTTAGTTGCCTACCCTCTCCCCTTGTAATATTGAATATTTGATTTTCGGCATTGGGGTGAAAAGACGCAAGAATAAAACCATCCGCAACATCTTCCACAAAAGAAAAGTCCAGCTTTGATGTACCACCATTATGAAGTTTGATCGGACGATCTTCAAAGGCATCCTCCAAAAAAATCTGAACAACCCGGCGGTTTACATCGCCAGGACCATAAATAGCAGATGGTCTTATAATGGTGTATGGTATTTTATACCGCCTTGCGTACGCCTCTGTCAGAATCTCCCCGGCAAGCTTAGTGCCCCCGTATACACTTTTGGGTTTCTTCGGATCCTCCTCATCAGCCGGACTATGTTCAAAATCTCCATAGACCATACTTGATGAAGTATAGACAAAACGCCGCACAAAATTCACATCTTTAATAATATTTAAAATATTAATTGTGCCATCAATAATGCTAGAGGTAGCTTCATCCGGATTCTTGTCTCCCATATCAGCTATTGGAAGAGCGGCTAAATGAATAATTACAGACGGCTTGTGTTCAAGAATAGATTTTTGTAGGAATGACTTATGCGTCGTGTCTCCCCTTATAAAAATCACTTTGTCTTTAACACCTTGAAAACGACTCTGTAATTGCTTTTCTAAATTATTAGAGTCAAAAAAGGGGTTTGAGTATCTAATGAATGCATCATATACAACAACCTTATGCCCTTTCGCAACAAGTTTGCTCGATATACAAGACCCCAGAAAACCTGCGCCTCCGGTGATAAATACTGTCTCTTGATTTACCATAAAAATTGTTTTAAAATTATACTAATCTTAACATATTAGCAAATAATGGGCTTTTTGTATACTTTAGATATGAACAAAGTACGTATAGAAAAAATAAAAGCTGTGGATGAGAAAAAATATAATGCAATCCGCAATCTACTGGCGCAGCTTTACCCCGAAAGATCACCTTTGGAATTTGAAAAATTCCAAAGAGTAGTAAATAGCCCAAATGTAAGCGTGTATATTGCAACGGTAGACGGAGAAATAGTTGGCACATCCCAACTTGCTTCTTATGAAAAACTGGGAGGAGAAATATGGACTATTGAGGATGTTGTGATTGATGAATCTACGCGAGGCAAGGGAATCGGGAAAAAACTTACAGAACAAATGTTGAAAGATGCCCGAGAAGGAGGAGCGCGATGCATAGACCTTTCAACGAGAAGAGAGAGAGCGCGCAAATTTTATATTGAAAAGTGCGGCTTTAAAGACAAGGCAGAGGATCGCCCATTTTGGGGCCTTCGTTATACATTTTGATTATCCATAAACAGCCTCCATCATCTTGGGATAGATGGCATCAGGCGTATATGTGCTGTCAGCAAGCCTTTTGCTTTCTACTTGCATGCGCGCAAGCAATGTGCGATCAGTGTCCAACATGCGTATCTTTTCTCGCAAGTCGGGAGCGCTATCTTCGCGAAATACGTAACCATTGCGTCCCTCTTCAACATACCAGCGCGCCCCGTTGCCAACACTACATATAACCGGAAGTCCTGCGGCGATTGCTTCAAGTACAGAGTATGCCAAGGGTTCGGACCCCGCAAGAATAAATACATCATATTTGCCATATTCTTGCAGCGTATCTTGGTGTGAAATATCCGCGATTATTTTTACGCGTTCTGTCAACTCATTTTTAGCAATATACTCTTTCATGAGAGAGAGGTATTCGGGGTTTCTTGAACCAAGAAACCCAATGAATGTGACTTGCACATTCTTTAGATCTTTAATTGCTTCAAGAAGAAGCAGATGACGCTTCTTGGGAAGATAAAGTTTACCCACACAAAGAACACGCAACATGTTCTCTATGGTATGTTTGACTTGGAGAGGTTCGACAGCAAGAGGAACATAAAATGCCCTCGGGTGAAACTTTCTAAATTTACCAATATCCCCCAACACAGGAGTAATCCAGGAATTTGCAAATAATGTCATTATAATTCGCACAACAATCCCTCGCGCTAAAGAAACCGACTTGTGAAGTGGAGTTTGGGAGTAAATAACAACTTTGCGACCCTGAAAACGCGAAATGAGCATACCTATAAACACAAAAAGGTAGCTCATGGGATCGCGTACTATTACAATATCAGGATTGAACACGCACATCTTTCTCCACATACGCACGGGATTGGGAAACTCCCAAGTAATTTTCTCTTTTGTCATATCCCTGCGTTTACCAAATAACGGATCAATAAAATCGGGTGTAATAATTGTATAGTTCTCTGTTATTTCTTTTCTCCAAACCCAAAATCTCACCTCGTGACCACGGTCCAAAAGCATCTTGACCCAAAAATGCTGATTAGTATGAAAACGTGGAGCTATAAATAAAAACTTCATATATTTTTTCATTGGATAAAGTCATTATATACATTAAACTCCATTTGTACTATTTTATTCGCTTTTCATTAGAAAAAAAAAGTGTATAGTTAAAATATATGAAAAAATTCATATATGGACTATTATCCCACAAAATTGGAAATGTGGGAAATGAAATACAAAGCTTGGCGACGTTATGAAAGATAAGAAATACGGATTGTTGTCATACACAACAGGAAACCTGGGTGACGAAATACAAAGCTTGGCGGCGCGCTATTTTTTGCCGCGGGTTGACATCTATCTTGACAGAGATAATGATTTGAAAAAAGTAAAAAGCAATAAGAAAATAAAATTAATTCTAAACGGCTGGTTTAGTCATAAACCTCAAAATTGGCCTCCATCGGAAAATATAGATCCTTTGTTTATTTCTTTTCATATTGCAAAATCAGCAGTCAAAGAATTCACCTCACCATCCTCCATAGCATATTTTAAAAAACATGAACCCATAGGATGTCGTGATGCATTTACTCAAAATCTTCTGGAAAGCAGTGGCGTACGGGCATATTTTTCAGGATGTCTAACCTTAACACTCCAGAGACCTTCGGTGAAAAGAACGAGCCAAATCACCATTGCGGATATTGACGAAGATATTAAAAATCTATTGCCGGAAGAATTAAAAACAAAAGCCATATACACCACTCATTGGAGCCGATCTCCTAGCGCAAAAAAATTAGCGAGGGTGATTCCCATAAAACTTAAATCCTTTTTCCGGATATTAAAAATCAATACACTGGTCTGGTCTCTTTTTAGTAAGACAAAAGAAGAAAAATTTGCCTCGGCGAAACGCATGTTGGAGCAATACGCCAAATCAAAACTCGTTGTCACCTCCAGACTGCATTGCGCTCTTCCATGCTTGGCATTTGGCACACCGGTACTCTTCATCCACAAAAATCTCAATGACCAGAGGTTTGGCGGACTTCTTAAATATTTACACGCCTATTCTTTAAAAGAACTAAGAGACAACCCCACACAACTAGAATGGAAAAATCCCTTACCAAATCCGCGCGACATCGAACCTCTTAGGCAAGAATTACAAAGAAAGTGTAAGGAGTTTATAGATTTGCCGTGAATTACAAAGTTTTATCTTAAATCCACAAAAATAAACCTACTTTACCACAAATATCCTCCTTTCTTCTCCAATATGCTGGACATAAGGATCATCATCCGGAGATCCAAAGACACCATAAGTTTTCCAACCCCTCCTGCGGACCTTAAAAGTGAATTCCGGCGCTGTGAAATAAAAGGGAAACGGTAAAACTTTAACAAAAAATTCCATAGAAGCCAGATACGGCCAAAAACCAAACATACTATAGCACTCCCCTAGATACCACATACCATTTTTATTCCATATCTTATCGTATTTTTAACGCACAAGTACCCCCACGGAACTTAACTAATACATACCCTTTGTCCTGTAAAAACTCTTCGCATTTATCTCGTTCTGTTTTTGGTAAATGCTTACTTTCGTAATTTATAAGAGTTGGGGAAAATTTGTTAAAATTAAACATATGAATAATTTTGGAATCAAAGCCCTCAACATCTATCTGTAACAGGTCTATTCTTTGAATATTAAACCTTCGAATAAACGTGTCAAAAGAGAGGGCTTCCACTATCTCAACTTTAATATAATTGTCGACTTTATGTTTCTTGAAAAAATGCGGCATATTCTTTTTGAGGTGCATTCTAACATGATTTCTATCAAAGGAAGCAATCCCTGTAGCATCATACTTGGTATATTTATCGTAAGCATCTTGAAAAGACTCCTTCACGCAATATAGGGATTGTTGACTATCTGTCTCGGCAAGTGCAATATTTGCGAAAGTCAACTTCTTACAATCGGCATAGTTATATCGCAATTTTTCAAATACACCCCCCTTTTGCGGTTCAACTAAAATACCTTCCAAATTATGCTGAGTTACGAAATCATACAAAGGGTCTTTTGTTTTCCCATCATGTGATCCAATTTGAACGAAGAAAAAATTCTCGGGAATTTTATAAAAATATGAGATAAAAATATCTCGAATCGTAAGTTGTTTACGTCCCAGTTGAATTATATCGTATCCAAGATAGTTAACTATCTTCTTGATTGTTTTTTTCATAGCCTTGAGTAAACATAGTTTACCACTTAAAATTTTCTCTGCAAAATCGTCACCCTATAAACCTACTTTACCACAAATATCTTTCTTTCTTCTCCAATATGTTGGACATAAGGATCATCATCCGGGGATCCAAAGACACCATAAGTTTTCCAGCCCCTTCTTTTCACCTTAAAAGTAAACTCAGGCGCTGTGAAATAAAAGGGAAACGGTAGAACTTTAACAAAAAATTCCATAGAAGCCAGATACGGCCAAAAACCAAACATGCTATAGCATTCTCCATGTTTCTCTGAAATCCGTTTAAAATCAGTATATCTTTTCTTTTCATTGCCTATGGGCATAATCTGACTCAAGTGTGGATTCTCTTTAAGAATACGCATCATCTCTTCAACCGGCACTGGGCGCAAAAACTCATAATCCTCCTGGCAGTAAAAAACAAATTCTGTTTGGATTTCCGCGAAAATTTTATTTATAGAATAACCAATACCCCTGTTCCGCTTGTTTAGGATAACTGTGTCAAAAATATCCAAACTCTTTATGTAGTCCCTTGTCTCTTTAGAATCGGGATAATCGTCAATAATAAGCCAGTGGGTTTTAGCCGGGTCGTAATCAAAATATTTTCGTAGCGCCTCAATAGTTCGCTCCAAATATTCCTTGCGTCCGGCACTCTGAATAACTATAGAAACGTGGTCTTTTAGAAATTCCCGTGTCTGCAAAGGAGCTATCATTTTTTTTGTTTCTCTTGCCTCCCAATATCCTTTGAAAATTCTAAATCCGTGACGCCTAAACCGTTGGGGGAACACAAGAATATGCCACAAAAATCCCCCCGCCGGAATATTTCTCTGAAGCCATCTTTTTATCGCTAAATAAATATTTTTCATGGTTTTTGAAAATAAATACCGCTTGCGTCAATCTTAAAAAGTTTCCCGCAGAAATTTCTCTCCGCTAAAAATTCATCAACCGCTTTTCTGCATCCTTCAAAACTTCCATAGTCGTCAACAATAATATACCCGCCAGAAACAATACTATCGTAGAGATTGTCCAAAATACACCTCGTAGACTCATACCAATCAGCATCTAAACGAAGAATGGCGATTGATCCTATATTTTCTTTCTCGCGTGATAATGTGTTTTGAAACCATCCCTTTATGATATGAATGTAATCACGAGATAAATTCAGAATCTGAAACAGCAACTTTTCGACATCCTGAAGAAAACCAACAGAAACATTAATTGGGGTTAATCTGCCCGCGACACGTTGGTTGGCCAGAGAGACGGCTTTTGCGCCATCTTTTACTGTCGGCTCCGGCATTCCCTCAAAGGAATCAAAAAGCCAAACATTTCTTTTTGCGCCATTTTTTTTCACAACCGCAGCCATTATTGCGGCGCATCCTCCCCTCCAAACTCCACATTCTACAAACGCGCCGTCAATTTTATTGTCCTCTGCTAGCATCGCTAAATCATAGGTGTTTAACAGACGCGCATGTCCGACCATAGTATATGGTTGAACTGCCCAGAATAAACGGAAAGTCTTAAGGTTAAAACCATAGCGCGAAAACACACGCCATAACAACCGGAAACGAACAATACAATTGTAGACAGAATTTTTCATAATTTCTTCGCAACAACAATAAGGTTATGTGAGAATAGAAATCTAAGAGGGAGGAGCTCAAAAATAATCTTCAAAGAACGGCGTAACAAATCAAGGCGAGATCGTCTTTTGTCTTTGAGAAAGAGAGGGGCTCTCGTAACGCCGGAGATCTCGGTATAAAAACCATACAGACTATCAAAGAAATCAGCTTTGATAAATTGAAAACCCAAACCCTTCAACTGACGCGCAAGTTCTCTCGGAGTAAATGCATATTGTGATTCTCCGTCTTTGCTTCTTTTGTAAAACCCGAGAAAACTTTTCAGTCTCCGGAAGGGGTTGGCATAAGGCACTCTCAAAATTGCAACACCTCCCTTATCTAATACCCGAGCCATTTCTTGGAAAATCTTCTCCGGCAGAAAATATCCGATTACACCAAGAGAGAGATACCCGTTGAGTGAACAATCGGGATAATCCAGGGTAAAAATAGTTCCAGTTTTTACAGGCAAATCCGGTAGATTCTTCTTTAAGAAAGAGATGGCATTTTTTGATACATCAATACCTTCAATATCATAACCCCTATTCTTTAGCCAGTATGTCCAAAATCCGAAACCGCATCCGGCATCAAGAACTTTGCCTTTCTTGGGTAAATATTGTGTGAAAATTCTTTGAACGCGAGGTGTCTTGGAAAAGTTTTCGTAGTACTTTTCCAGCGACTCCCGATCAAATTTCTCTTTCCAGAAACTGTCCCAAAATTTTGGTTCGACCCCTCTTTGACAATGGATTATAATAGGCATAATGATGAGTTATAGATATTCTTGTCGTATAACTTCGATTTCAGCAGGAATAGGCAGTCCGAGTTCTTCGAGAAATTTATAAAAAACCTCCTTTCTGTAATTTAAAGATTTGAAATGAACAATTTTATTCTCTTTTGTTACACCATATTTTTTTGCCCGATAATGGTTGTAGACCCGACATGGAAGCACTTTCACTCGAAAATCTTCTCTTGAGATATGTATGATTACTTCTTTATAATTTTCAAAAATATTCGTATTAGATTCAAAAAGTAATTGTGTAAGAGCACTTTGCTCTATAAACCGCTCGTGAGTGTTATATATACGCTCCATCCAATAATCTATAAAAAGTGTGTTTTTTATATTGCCCCCCAAAAAAAATAAGACACCGACATTAAGCACAGAACAACTTTTGGGAAGAATGACTATTTCATTGGATTCACGAAGCGTTACCCCTATGTCAAACGAGTCGTTTAAAAGCTCGTCTATGCATTGCACCACAACCGCGTCGCCATCAAGAAAGATGAAGTTATTACCATGGTTTTTTAAATAATCCTGCATACACAACACCTTATTAACAAAAAGCATTTCCCTTTTAAGAAACTTGGCATAATCTTGATTGTCAAAAATCATCCTTGGTTTCCTAATGTAAGGCAAAAAATCTTTCCATCCGCGCATCCCGTGCACCAAACTCAATTTCTCACGCCATGAACTAAAACTAATAGAAATATCAACAAACCGCTTGTTCCATGGAATAAGAACTGTATTTTTACCGCTCTCTAGATACTTCTTTTGGAAATCCGTAAACCCCCAGTCATAAACATATATGAGAGTAGTCGGATAAAGTCTGTTAATATTCCATATAGAATAGCAAATGGAATGAAAAAATGTCCGATCCCCCATTGTAAGAAAAGCAAACTGTTTCATGATTGTATTTATAACTTATTTCCCCGTCCGACGCAATGAAGCAAACACACACGATTAGGTGTCCTTGCGAGTTTATAGAATAATATGCTATAATCCGCTGGGTAAATCTAAAGAGTTTCAAGTAACAGTATCACCAAATATATGGAAATTCCACAAGCAGTAATCAAATACATATTATTTCAACGGACCGGTTATTTACAAAAAAATGTTTTTTTTAAAATCCTTACTTATATAGGTCTTTTTGGACCCCTCTATAAGCCCACTGTTTATTTAAAAGCACTTATATTTAGCCAGCCAATCAAGAACGAATTCATTCTTGACATGAAAAAAGAATATTTAATTATTAAACCGTTTCTTCCACAGACGGCATATTCTTTGCTTGATATTGGTTGTGGTTTAGCCGGCATTGATTTTATGTTGAGCAGGCATTATTCTCATAATATAAAGATTTTTCTTCTTGATAAAACACAAGTTGATGATACCATTTACTATGGTTTCAAAAATAAAGGATCAATATATAATTCTTTGCCTCTCGCAAAATCTTTTCTCGCGATGAATAATGTTGACATAGGTAATATTTTCATGCAAGAAGTTAGGGAAGATAACAAAATAGTATTTCAGTCAAGTTTTGACATAATAATTTCTTTAATATCCTGGGGTTTCCACTATCCCGTTTCAACTTATATACAAGAAGTATATGAGAAATTAAACTTAGACGGAATTTTGATTATTGATATTCGAAAGAATACCGGAGGAGAAGATGAAATAAAGAAGGTATTTGGAAATTATAAAATAATAGATGAATCAATTAAGTCCATGAAGATTTTAGCTGTTAAAACTGTCTAATGAATATATTTAATTTTTTAAATTATGAAAATAAAAGAATATTTGAAAAATATAGCATGGTGCTAAGTATAAGGAAAAAAATTTCGGCATTTCTGCGTTGGTCGGAGCGATACACCAAAACAGACATGCATTACGCCTCTAAAGGCGTATTTTGGATTCTCCTTGGAAAAGCGGGAGTTTTTTTGGTATCTCTTATAACCATGACCGCTTTTGCTAACTGGTTATCAAAGGAAACATACGGAACTTACCAGTTTATCATCTCTCTGCTTGGTATTGCGGGAATCTTTGCGCTCTCGGGGATGAGCACGTCGCTTATCCGAAGCATCGCCCAAAAAAAAGAAGGAACACTGCTCGCGGCAGTCAAGGAGAAAATAAAGTGGGGAAGTTTGGGGTCGCTTGGGCTTTTACTTGTCGCCTTGTGGTATTTTTTTCATCACAATCTTGTACTTGCCGGTGGTTTCGCGATTGGCGCGATATTTCTTCCTTTTCGCGAGACATTCGCCATCACTCCGGTTTTCTGGAACGGAAGAAAACGCTTTGACCTTGAAGGACTTTATAAAGTACTTCCCGCGATCCTTGCGCTTTGTATTATTATTCCCGTCATATACTTCACCGACAATGTTTTGTGGATTCTTTTCGCTACGCTTGGTTCATATGTTCTGTTTGATGGATTATTCCTTTTGAGAACTATAAGGAAGACGGATAATAGCGACGAGGACAAAGAGGCCATAACTTTCGGAAAAACTCTAACAGCTATGGACGCAATGGTGCGAATTGCCGGAAATATAGATAAAATTATCCTCTGGAAATTTTTGGGACCAGTGCAAGTAGCGATTTATTCGTTCGCCCAATTCCCCATGAAGGCGCTCGGAGGAGCTCTTCCAATACAATCACTTGCTCTCACTAAATTAGGCGAGAAAAATATAAAAGACATCAAACAAGGGCTTCTGCGTAAATTTTTCTATCTCTTTTTTTTGTCGGTACCACTCACTATTTTTATTATTTTTTTAACGCCTTTTGTCTACAAAGCATTTTTCCCCCAATATTCGGAATCGGTCATTTATTTTCAAGCGCTCACTATTATTCTGATATTTATGCCGTTTGATTTGCTCGGCGCCGCCCTGATAAGCGATCGACGCAAAAAGGAACTTTTCATTGTCCGAGTTGGAACTTCTGTGCTTCGTATTATCCTCTTTTTCGCGCTTACTCCCGCTTTTGGCATTTGGGGAGTCATCGGGGCATTACTTCTTGCAGAAGTAGTGCGAGTGGGAATGATATTTTTTTTCTTTCAAAAGGTTTAGTTAGCCCTCTCTCTTTGAAAACTTCTCGGGATCTTCTATCCCCTGTTCATCCATCATTCTATTATTTATCTCTTCCGCCATCTTGTGGAGTTTCATATCCACGCCTATGGATTGAGCGAGCTCTATCAAGGCGCGTGTATCTTTCGGCAAACACTTTCCGCCATATCCTCGGTATTCTTTGTGCCATATCTCAAGATGCGATGGACCAATGCGCTTGTCGGCGGCGGCGGCTTCCTTGACTAAGCCATAATCAATGCCTAACTTCTCGCATAGATCATACATCTGATTTGCAAAGGTCACTTTTACGGAAAACCAAGTATTTCCATAATACTTTACCATCTCGGCTTCTGTCGCGGGTATTATTCGCTCATACGGCGCAAGAGGTAAAAGGCGCATGACATGCCCGGCAACGTTATAGCTTTCTTTTGTATACCCTATAATCTGGCGATCGGGATAGTTCATATCCTGATCAGCGGTAATCTCCGTTAAAAATTCCGGATTAAACAAAAACTTAAGATGGGGGTATTCCCTCTGGAGCTTCTCTGTAGTTCCGGGAATAACGGTTGATTTGATAACCACAATCTTTCCTTTCTCTAAAAATTCACAAGCCTCCTTTACATACGACAAGTCGAATCCACTCCCATCTTTCAAAAACGGGGTTGGCACGCAAACAAAAACCACATCGGCTTTGTTCACCTCCTTTTTGGAACCTAGTTTTTTGTGTGGGTCGTACAGAAACGGAGTTCTTCCTGTTTTTGTAAAATAATTAGCCATTGACCCTCCGACCATTCCGACACCCACTACCCCCACCTTGATATCTTTCAACTTTTTTTGATTCATACTTATTTATCCCTAATTCTTAATTATTAATTCTGCTCCTTAAACCATGCCTTTGTCTTCTTGAGACCTTCTGCAAAACTTACTTTAGGCTCCCATTCTAAAAGTTCTATTGCGCGGGAGAGATCAGCGGCTGTGTGCATAGGGTCTCCGATTCTAGGTGGCAAATATTCTTTTTCTCCACCTATGGCTTTCGCAATTTGTTCCACAGAAACTGGGATTGTAGCCCCAATATTAATGACCTCTCCGGCTCCCACGCGGGGAGAATTCATAGCTTTTATGTTTGCTTCCACAACATCCTCTATATAGCAAAAAGCTCTGGATTGCTTTCCATTCCCAAATATCGTAAGTGGCTTGCCTTCTTTATTCAACTTCAAAAACTTGCCTACAACCAAACTATAATCGGAATTGACGTCAATCCTTGGTCCATACACATTAAAGTAACGCAGAGAAACGGTTGGCAACCCATAGAGCGACGAAAATAGACGAAGGTTTAGTTCGCCAACATGTTTTTGTAAACCATACGGACTCATGGGGTTTGGCAACATATCTTCTTTTAGGGGCAAGGTCTTCTGGTCGCCGTAGACCGAAGAAGAAGAAGCAAAGATAAATTTTTTAACTCCTGCATCTACCGCAGCTTTCAGCACATTGATTGTGCCTAAGATATTTACCTTCGATGTGCCGACGGGGTCTTCGATAGAAACTGGCATACGCGGAATAGCTGCTTCGTGGAAGACATATTCCGGCTTTGTTTCAGTAAATATCTTTTGAAGATCGCTCCAATTTGTTATGTCCGACTCAAAAAAGCGCGCTTTTTTGTTAATATTCTCCCGTTTGCCGGTGTAGAGATTGTCAACGATATATACCTTATGACCAAGTTCTATTAATTTGTCCACAAGGTGAGAACCAATAAAACCAGCTCCTCCCGTTACTAAACATTTCATAATACTGCGTATTCTATCATATTAATTCGCGGGCGGAAAGATGGTGTTCCGGTTAATAATAAAATTGTTTCTCATTTTTTTATTCTATCCAAGAATGCCTGACCTTCATCTTTAAGACTGATTGCCATTCCGGCTTTTATGAGGTTGACTGCCTCTTTTGTATTCTGTCTGAATAGTTCATTTTGCGCTAGATTGTAATACACTCGGGGGTTCAGCTCACTGATACTCCGCGCGTTCTCGAGAAAAATTCGCGCCTCATCCAATAAGGCAAGATCATGTTTTGGATCAATTACAAAAGCAAGGTGAAGCAACATGCCGGCTTCGTAATTTGCATAAAAGTTGCCCAAATTTTCTTTATCGTTTTTAAGTATCTCCATCGTGGAAAAAATAGCTTCTAACATTTTCCTAACTTCTTCTGATGCATCCGGACTTATGCGAAAATCATCAACTAAACGAAGCACCTCGTTCGCATATCGGGCACTATCGTCAATTCCGCCCATGAGCGATATCGCCGACACATTTTTCATCATCTCAATCCGATCAAACAAATAAGTCTCCCGTAGGTTTTGCCACTGCCGAGATTCATAAGCGGGCAGAATTACAAAAATAACAAAAAGGGCACTCAATAATCCAATTGTACCCCAACCAATTATTTTTTTCTTTAAAAAGCTCTCGGCCGGGATAGCGACACTTTCTGTCTGATTTTTTACAGCCAGAAATCCGATCGCTAGACCTATACATAGAAAATATACAAGATATGCAGTTGGTGTATCAAATATGAAAAAATTTTGCACAAAATAACCCAAAATTATTCCGGCAAAAATAACTGTATATTTTTTTTCTTTTTCCTGACTTCTAGCAAAATTGACAAAAACCATACAAACATAGCCCAATAACACTAAATATGCAATTAGTCCAAGAATACCCGACGACACAGCCATATCATATATGACATTGTGCGGATTGGTCACACCCTGCTCGTCAGTATATCCATCTTTGAATACGATAGGATCAAAATGCCTTTGATACACTGTCTGGTAATTCTCAAAACCCCATCCTAAAAGTGGCCTCTCCGCCACGGCTCGCTCTGAAATATCCCAAAAAACAAAACGAACGCCCCCTTTTATTTCCATAAAATGTTGATGAATCTTGGATGTAGGATCGAGCAGTCCAGTATAACCCCACGAAAGACTGATCATAAAAAGTATAAAAAAAATTGTCCCAATAATTTTCACGGTCTTCTTTCGTGAAATAGAGAGCCAAAGAAAAATAGTTGTGAGTATTAAAACAAGAACTCCGAGTTGGGCGCCTTGAGCCTCTCCGCTTGCTAGAAGCGGGTGATGCAAAATTTGAGAGAAAGAAACAGCTCCTCGCCAAAAATCTGCGTTGAAAAAAATCGGGCAAGCAAGGATTACTAATATTCCTAAAATATAAAGTGTTTTCTTTTTCCATTTTTCTGAAATGAGTGTCAAATATCCTCCAAAACCAATCGCAAAAAGCAAGAAGGTTCCAGTAAATGATGTATTGCCGATTGTTGAGCCGCCTTGAGAGAGATCAAAAAAATATCCTTTTATGCCTAAGACAGGCAGATATGAAATGAGAGCCACGATTACACCGGAAATAAATGCCGAGGCAAGCAGGCTCGAAATAAAATTAAAATCTCTCCGCACAAATTCAGATATCAGACATGCTAGTAACCCAAGAACAATCAGAAAAACAATACCGACAGATGAGAAAAAGGTTCCAAAGAATGAAGTATAGGGATCGATACCAAAAAACCCCGAGATAGACATCAAAAGCAAGAAGGTAAATAAAATATAATGCAGATAAGTTATCTTGATTCCTTCTCCTTTATTTTTTACCAATCCCCATATAAAAAAAACTGAGGCAATCAATGTCCCCGCAATAATCAAAAGAGTTTTAGGTGTAGTAAACGCATACCAGTGGCTAGTGGAAAAATAAAGCGGAGCTAGAAAGACTGTCAGATATATTGCCCACCTGCTCAAAGTAAATTGCCACATATAAAACAATCATATCATCTTTAGGCAAATCAAAAAATACCCGATTAAGGGTGGTTTTTTGTATATACTTTTTAAGGCGTATTAAACCAGTTTAGAATTATTAGTCAGAAACTGTTATCTATTTTAATAAGTATTAGATCCTCGCCTCTCAACCCAGAGAACATGGATAAAATTAAGTTTTGGATAGATCTCATAGAAAACCCTATAACGACCAACTCTTCTTTTTCAAAGATTTTCTTCCCCCTTGATTTTATCAATATCTCCTATATATGGATTATTTTCCAACAACAAAATTACACTCAAAATTTTATCAGCATAATTTTTGGGAAATTTAGAAAGATCTTTATAGACTCCGGGATCAATTTTAAGCTTTCAATTTTTTTCTAAGTTCATTAAAAGTTAGAAACTTACCATTACTTAAATTTTTTCGGGCAGTCTTAAGACGATTCTTTTGAGAAGAACTCAAAACAACGTCTTTCTTAGGAATAAAATTCAAAAAACGCCTATATTCCTCATAGGGAATGGCAATCAAATCACTTTCTCTCGTTAAATTTTTAGGTATGGTTATAGTGGTCATACTTTCATCATACCACACTTAAAACAAAACTTGCAAACGCAATATTTTTTTCCCGTAAGCAAGAACGATTCTTGCTTACATCTTAGAAAATTTTAAGCTTCTGTAAGAGTCGAAGAGCCAAAAACTTTTTCTTCTAGTGCAATGATGTGTGGATGATAATCAGCGATTATCGTTCCAATACTTTCTTCGTTTTCTTTAAGATTTTTCTCTAACCTATCAAAACTTTCTCGAGTTTCAATTTTAAAAGATTTTAGATCAGTTTTAACTTCAGAAAGATCAATCTTAACTTCAGAAAGATCAGTTTTAACAATGTTTAACTCTTCTTTGGTCGCCATTGTTTCAAGAATTTTCAAGGTTGTTTTAGAAATAACATCTACAGATGCTATTAAATTTTTAATATCTTCTTCCATAAAGAGGATTATACTGAACCTAAATTTTTAATGCAAACTGTTTCTAACTTGTAAGCAAGAATGTAAGCAAGAACGGTTCTTGCTTAAATACTTGCTTAAATACTTTATTCATCTAAAACTCCTCTTATTAACCTCTTCAAGCAATTTAAGCGTCGCTTGGACTGACAAGTTATCGCTTGGCAATAGTACCAATCGATTACCAAACTGATTGAAGAGTGGAGTCAAAAACTCATCTGCCCAAGAGGGTGAGAGTGTCAACACACCGGTAAAATCAATTTGGAGTGGCTCATTATTAGCGCGAATCTCCCGCAATGCCGGCTGGAATGCCTTAAATGCCTCACTTCCCAATTGACGCGAAGTTAATGTCTGCCCAAATTTTTCTAATTTGATAAGCATATAATTATTTATATCTCAATAATTGCTAGACATCCCCTAAAAGATGTCACCGACCTAGTGATTAATAATTTTTTATCAGGACTCTTTAAACGCAATTCTGCATCCCCGGTTGCAAAAAATAATGTCATAGGATTATCACTTACAACTCTTTTGACATACTTGAGTCCATTTCCACGTTGTTCCGGAGCGCGACCTGAAATAAATTCGGTAAATGCAACCCTAAGAGCATCGATATGACTCGGAAGCTCTGGTCTAACCTGACGCAAAGTCTCCAGTACGCCTAGACCCCGATCAGCAAGCACAATGACTCCTTTAGAAAAATCATAACCAAAAAATATACCCTGCGCATCCGGCCATTGACCTAAATTATGAGCAAATGAATTGTCTCCAATTTCACCAGCAATAGCTACAACCAAAGAATATAATTTTTCAAATCCCGGCTTTCGCATCAACTCATACTCCATCTTTGTAAGTCGTCCTTGAAAAACAGCGCTCGTGGGACAATGAAATGTTCCGGGAAATTCTTTATTGTTATGAACCCAGTCTGAGGCAAACTTAATAAGATCGCTCGCAAAAATTTCTAAGTCTTTTTGACGATAATACCGATGAGTGCCTCCATTTTTTTTAATAGCCACAAGCTTACCGCTCTCATCCCAACGACGGAGGGTATTTAAAGAAACACCAAGATATATAGCCGCTTGACCGATTGTTAATAATTTTTCTTCCATAATATGGATCTTACCATATTATTCAAATCTACACAAGTATCTAGTAAATCTACCCAAAAATATGCCAATCTACACATTAAAGCCATAAGCAAGGACGGCTCCCAAATCAAAAAACCACCCGATTAAGGGTGGTTTTTTGAATACTTTTTAAGGCGCATTGACTAGATAGTTCTGAGCCGAAAAAAGGTATTGTTCAATGAATATTTTTTTCATGGGCACCAAAGAGTTCATTTCGTAAAAAACTAAAATTGACTCTCTGTAATTAATTTCATCCACGCTACGATACGAGAGAGGGGCGTAGTTTGAAGACAAAAGAACCGCATTGCAAAGCAGGCGAGCGGCGCGCTTGTTGCCATCCTCAAATGGTTGAATATAGGATATGCCCACCAAAACTGCAAACGCCTTAGTGAAAACACCTTCCATTCTATTCACAGCCGTGCAAAGACCTTCCAAAGCTTCCTTTATCTGATATTTATTATCCAGGGGTTTGTACTTTGTGCCGATAATTCCTACCAACCCCGAACGCAATCCTCTTTTAACTTTCAGATCCGCCACGAGCAACTCATGCACCTTTTCTATAAAAGGAACAGTGATACCATTGGTTCTCATCTCTTTTATATTTTCTAGTATAAATGAAAATGCTTTTTTGTGATTGATGATCATTGCTGTCTCATCGGGAGTGTGCCCTTCTGCGGGAATTCCCTCGCGAAGCAGTCTTTCAGTATCAAGCAGTGTGTAAGTGTTGCCTTCAATTTTAGAAGATTTCCAAGACAATTCGATAACAAATCTCTCCAGTTCCTTCATCTGCCCTACTGGACTAACACTTTTAATTTTCTCCCTATATCTTCCAGTAGTTACATCCAGCATTTCTTTTTCTTTAACAGAAAAAAGATTTTTTGGAAATTCATCAAATAAAGAAAAATTAAAATCGCCACGGCCACTGCGCATATCCGGCTCTGTTTTGTTGTATTTAGAAGGATCAATAGGAGAGAATAACACGCCCAAGGTCGTTTTCTCATATGAAGTAGATCGGCCTTTTCCTTTTCTTTCTAGATATTTTAGCCCTACTAAGTATTCCAGATCTCTTTTAACCGTTACCAAAGAAACACCACTGTCGAGAAGCTTAAAAACCTCAGAAGATGAAACCAACTTTTTCGGTTGGATTTTTTCTAAGATTTCTGTTTGCCTTATATTTAACTGGAGTATATTCGTATCATTCATACTACTTAATCGTATCATTTTGATACGATTGTAGCAAGTTTTTACATAACCAAAAAAAATACAAAAAACCACCCGATTAAGGGTGGTTTTTTGTTGCTACTAGATATTCGACCATCTAGAAAGCTGAGTTTTTCGATTGTTGAAAGATCTATTCTTGCTATACTTTTTCTTTTCTAGTGACTGTTAATTTTTTAAAAGCTTAATCAATTGCTCAACGCTTATATCCAGCGGATTCATTATGCCATTTTTGAGCGTACCTAATTTTATCTGCTTATAATTCGGAATAATCACTGTCCTGCTATTTTTATCTTGCATTTTAATATGACTTCCTTTTTAAGTGCTAATTTCAAAACCTAATTTCTTAAAAATCCGAACCAAATCCTTTGCAGAAATTCTTGGCAATTTAGGCATAGGATAATTTTATTGGAATTGAAAATTGTTTTTTATAGTCGCCCGAACTAGAAGATTTTATCTCTGATGTTTCCAAATAAAGTTCTGTAGCTTCTTTTATATTTTTTAAAGCTTCTTCAAAATTCTCTCCTTGTGAAGCACAACCTGGCAATTCTGGAATCCACACTGAAAAACCACCTTCATTTTCTTCTTGAAAAATAGCCAAATATTCCAACACCCTATATTTTTTCATTATTTTCTTCATATTCCTATTATACCACACCCCAAACAAAACTTGCAAACACAATATTTTCCCCCGCAAGCAAGAACGGTTCTTGCTTAACGGTTCTTGCTTAACTCTTTACTTAATTTTATTCAAAATCAACTTTCGACCAAGTATTATTTTGTTATTCTATCCAAGGGCGTATTAAACCAGTTAAGAATTATTAGTCAGAAACAGTTATCGCAGGTGACTTAATAGTATTCTTCTAAATTTTCTAAATATTTTTCTGCTTTTCTTATTTGTGCTCCATTTTCAGAAATTCGTTCTGTCTTTAAATTATATACTATCTGAGTCCCTAAAACCTTATATCTTTCTAAAAAATATTCTAAGGCCTTAGACACCTTTTCATCAGAGACCTTTGACTCGATAATTTCTATCAGATTATTTTGGCTATCAGCTAATGCAAAATCTATCTCTTTTTTTTCTTTAGTTTTTAAAAATCCTAAAGATAGTGATGCGCCAGTTAGATCATTTTTTAATTTTATATGTTTATACAAAGCAAGAGCAATAAAATTCTCAAATTTTGCGCCTATATCATCTATTAAAGCATAGTCAAAAAAATATATTTTTGGTTCTTTTAAAATTGAACGAGAAATTTTATGAGTATATGGTTTTATTATAAATATAATATATATTGCCTCTAATATCTCAATATATTTTTTCACTGTTGCGGGAGCTATCCCTATATCTCGTGCAATATTACTATAATTAATAGGCGATCCAACTTTACTTTTTAATAATTGATAGACTTGGCGAATAGCATTTACTTTATCAATATCTTGAAACTCTAGAACATCCTGCCCCAAAAGACTTTCTGTATATAAATTACGCCAACGATCAACATCCAGAATATTAGTAGCAAGCAATGGCTCTGGGAATCCACTCCTTTCCATCAATAAATTCATACTATTGTTAAGTTCACTGCCTTTTAATTCTGCCACAGTAAATGGAAATAAGTGATGGACAAAAAATCTACCCGCTAGTGAATCTCCTACTTTTTTAAATGCATCCATTCTGGCACTGCCTGTAACTAAAATATGAGTAGTCTCCACCTTGGTATCATAAACACCCTTCAAGTAATTTTTCCATTCGGGCATTTTATGTATTTCATCGAAAACTATCAAATCCGCATCAGGAAGCCATGATTGTTTTTTAATTATTTCTCTATGATCATTATTGTCATAATTCAAGTAAACTGGATTTTTATATTCTTCCATTACTTTTTTAGCCAGCCATGTCTTGCCCACTTGTCGCGGACCTACAATAAAGACCATTTTCTTCTGCAAATCTGATACTATTTTAGTATATATTTTTCTTTTCATACTTAACCATTGTATACGATAATTCCGAATAGTCAAGACTATTTTGAATTGTCATTCATTTTAGTCATATATAACAAATTGCTCTTTGAAATGCAAATTGCTTAAAAACTGTTTTTTTTATTCTATCCAAGAATGCCTGACCCTCAGCTTCTAGGCCTATTGCCATGCCAGCCTATTCAAAATCAACTTTCGGCCAAGCGTTGTTTTTTTCTAAATACTCAAGAATTTTATCGAGGGAAGCGGAATCAGCATAATTATTTTCCTTTAATCGGTTAGCAGTTCTAATAAAATTATCTTTATCCTTTGTATTATAGAAATATTGTATGAATGTAGTATATATTCCTTCAGATTCTTCACGATGTTGATTATAGATTTCCGATTTCAGATTAAAAGCTTTTTCAAAATTATTAAACGAAGAAGTATAATTCATTTCCCCCTTAGACCACAAAGTAAAACCATAATAATAGTATGACTCAGCCAAATTAGGGTCTAAAATAATCTTCCCGTCTAAGCTATTTAATATAGAAAACGATTCTTCAAATTTTTTCTGGTAAATCAAATTCACAGCCAAGCCATAATTAACATCGGGTCTGTCTGGAGCAAACAAAAGCGCTTGCCTAAAATATTTCTCCCCCTTCTTCATATAATCAATATTATTCAAAACATTACCCTGATTAGAATAAACACCAGCCAGAGAAATAAGAAATAAGAAATTCTGTGGTCTTTTCGCAATATAATCTTCTGCCTTACTAATCGCCTTTTCAAATAATCGTTCAGCTGTGTTAACATCTATCTTGCCATAATTACCAGAAACCCCGTCTAAAAAATCTTTTCTAATATCCATTTGAGCAGTAGTAAACGGAGCAAAAACCGAATCAAGCTTGCTTTCAATAACATTAGGGTTAAAATTTTGTATTATAGAAAGGTAATTCCTCATTTGAAAATAGGCAGGTAAAGTATTTCTAAAAAAAATAAAGCTTAAAAATATTACAAAAAAAACAAGCGAGACCCCCACCAGAAATGAACCCTTGTTGTCTGTTTGAGGGCTTGCTAAAACTTTTTCTGTTTTTTTTGAAATATTAATGTCATTCGTGCTGTAAAAGATAGTAAACGCCAAAACAGCAAAAAATGGTATCGAGGATGATATCTGATCAAAAATAAATAATAAGTGTACTAAAAAGGAAACACCAAAACAAAGCAAACTTAGATTTATTAGGGAAAAAATTTTCACTTTTAAGACTGATCGGAAAAATAAAAACCAAATAGAAAGATAAGCCAAAAGCCCAAACATGCCGTTCATTACCAGCACATCAAAAAACTTGTTATGCGCTCGTTCAAACCATATTTGTTGCTGATTGGATAGTTCAGGGCTAAAATATTGACCAAAAGCAAGAATAAGGTTATCCGGTCCCCAGCCAATTAAAAACTTCTTCCATCCGTTTTGTGCTGGATTAATAGATTCTATGCTTGATTGAACAGCAATTAATCTAGACTCTATCGAGGCATCCGTATTACTTATTGTTGCCAATCTGGCGAATCCCGGTATTTTCTGCCATGTTGCACTGTTTCTGGTTATAATAAAAATGCTAAAGAAAATAACAAGAAAAAATAGAATAGCAAGAGATAATTTACGTAGATTTAATTTTCTATATACAATGACCGCCTTTCCTCGTATAGCGCTATAAATTAAAACACTAACAATCCCTAAAAAAAGACCAACTATCGTGCCTTTGGTTTGAGTAAGAAAAATTCCCAAAAAAGACAGCACAAAGGCGCATATTGAAAAGTATTTCCAAAATTTATGTTCTTCTTCTTTGAATACTGCCAAACAAGACAATATTGAAAAAAGTAAGTATCCTGCTAAAAATGTCGGATTGCCTGTAAGTGATCCTGGACGTATCTCTAGACCTCTAAAAAATTCTATAAATTCTCCTAATACTAATATAACAGCTGTAAATAAACTTAACTTAAAAAACCACAGCCAATCCTTTTTTTCAAACACCAATAAGCTCATAACAAAGAAAAAAAAGAAAAACATTGTGCCAGCCAATCCTTCCGCTCGTTCTATATTACCCCAGAAAGCGCTGTATTTATCAACAGCAAAAATGGTACTAAGAACGAATATAGAAATAAATGAAAAAACAGAAATAATGAGAGGATGTCTAATAAATTTAATGATTCTTTGCGTTACCTCTACTCTAAAGCTTTGCGAATAGATAAAATTAGCCACAAATAAAATGCCCGCCAAAATTAAACAAATCTCCAAAAATAGATTCTTGCCTGAGATGTGTGGAAAAAAGACAGAATTATCTACCACTAGCGGAATAAAAGCTAAAAACCATAGAAATATCTTTGCAATTTTAATCACAACAAGTTCATTCTAGCACAAAATGCAACCAAAAAACCACCCAAATTAAGGGTGGTTTTTTGGTTAGAAAACTCCAATTATATCAATCGACTAATATAATTATTGTTAGCTAAGTTTAGTCAGCGATTGTAGCGTAAGGTGTCTTGAATGTATCAGCAAGATCTGATGTGTACACATAATCACCGGTAGCTGAATCACTATTTCCAAAGTTTATACCTGCTAGAATAGCTCGAACACTTGCTGAATCCAATACACTCGTAGCGACGTTAGTTACAATTACCTTTAGGGTAAATGTTTCTGTAGCCCCTTCCACAACTTTGAATGAGTTAGTTTCTTCGGTCGCAGTTGATGTAAGAGTTGAACCAGCTAGGTATGCAATCGTTAATCCAGTATCGGCGCTCTGAACATGGAAGGCAACACCACTAGCCGTAGTAGGCGCTGTTGAAGAAGCCGCTGTTCCAGTAGTAGCGTTTGTGGCAGCTGTTGTTGGTGTCATAAAGCTTGGGATATAAGCGGCATCTCCGAATGCTTTAACTTTAAACTTAATGACAAGCTCTGCGCGGTCATTGTCTACAGCATCAACAGTAAATGCATCTGCATCTACGGAATCAAGTGTTACAGCGATTCCATCAACATAAAATACCTGAACTTCACCTAGGGCAGTACCAGTCATTTCAGTGCTATCGGCTAATGAATCACCTAATTCATTCTGAGCAATGATAAATTCACGACCTGCCGCTGTTAAGTCTGCCTTTAGAGTATCTCCAGCGTCAAAGTTAACAGACTCACCGACAGTTGCATCAAGGTCGTTGATGTCAGCTAAAATTGTGAAGTTTACAGTTGTGCCGGCAGGAATTGTGTAATCAAGATCATCGAAGAGAACTCCGGCTACTTCATTAGCTTCTGTAGAACAAGTTTGCGCTGTTGAGAAGTCGTCTTCATCAACACAGTTTGTGCCAGTAGTCTCTGAATAAGTATTTGCACCAAGTTCAAGTGTGACGTTACCCGTTATCGCGTTGATACTACCCAATGAGGTGGCCGCAGTAAAGGTTATTGGAAGCGCATCCACCCAAACATCAGATGTACCTTCCGCTGTCAATTTACCCTTCAAAAGCACAACACCGTCAGTGTTATTGCTGGAACTTACTTCGATAGCAGAAGCATCGGGAGTGTTGTTCAAAGCAACTTTAAGTTTTGTATCAGTTGCTGTTGCAGAAGTGACGAAAGAAATTGGAATTTCGGTCTGGGTAATAGTATCTGTTGACACCACCCCGCTTCCATCTTCATATCTAACATTAATTGGATCAACTCCCCATGAATCTGAATCGATATCATTTGAATCTATATTACTTGCCGCATCTACGGTGATATAGAACTTGTCTTTATCACCATCTCTGACAATAGCATTGGAAACAGCTACAACCTTCGAATAAACGCCAGCGCTGTCTCTTATGAAGTCAGCTGTGCTAACTGTTCCAATTTTTGTAGTTCCTTGCCAGATTGATACTGAATCAAGATAGTCAACAAGACGATCTGAGTCTGCTGCTGCATTTCCAGTTGAACTAAAAGTCAATTTGAATGACCTAAGCAATACATCTCCATCTGATGCTTCAAGCTCAAATCCAGCTACTTTAATATCACTTACGCCCGCACCAACTTCCTCATTACTATATTGGGACAACTGACTGTATGCTACAGTTCCTGCTGTTCCCGCTAGAGGACCAGGACCTCCACCACTAGGCATACAGTTGTTTGCGATCAAGTTGCCATTAGGACAAGTAGGACCTGATGGACCAGCAGGGCTAGTCGTACAGTTACTTGCCAAGGTATTACCATTTGGACAAAGAGGAACTGAACCACCACCTGCAACTACTCCTGCTAGGGCTGCGCCAGTCATAGGACCGACAACTCCATCGGCAACGAGATTATTAGATGTCTGGAAAGCTACAACAGCCGCTCTGGTCAAAGGACCAAAGTTGCCATCTGCAGTAAGACCACCTAAGGTCATTTGAAGTGATGCAACTTGAGGACCAGTTGAACCTTGTCTCAAGGTTACTGTGTGCATATAAGCAGCTTCTGCTTGCTGCACAGCCACCATTCCGAATGTTGCGAGTATCGCCATTGCCAACACGATGATGGCAAAAAGCCTTACTCCTTTTAAATTTAATATATTACTCATAAATTTTTTCTAATTTTTCTACGCCATTAATTAGTTTCGACAAAACTAAAAGCGTATTTTTTTTCTATCATTATTCCTCACCCGCTAATAAACTAATAATAACTAATAATGCAACGGGTAAATAAATAATGAACAGATGCACTTTTAACTTCAGCCCGAGGCTGATCAGCCTTTGGCTGAAAACCATTAAAAACATAGCTATTCGGTTTTCAATGGGCATTTATTTCCACTCCGCATCACTTGAAATTTTTTCGACGAAATTACAAGTAATAATCAAAGTGGAAACAAACATGAACACGATACTATTATAATATATCCCAAAAGAATATGGCAATACACTATGTGGATAACTCGAATCTAAGCGAATAGTACCCACAAAGTCATATTATCATGTTTGAGGCAAAATGCAAGTAAATTCCCCTCTTGAGGGGTGGCTCGCTTGCGAGACGGGGTGGATAACTCATCCACCTCCCCCGCATTAGCGGGTACTCCTCAAGAGGAGAATAGACATAGGGTCACCTAATGAAATACCGGCTCCAGCGCTTTTTCCCTGTCTTTTGCAGGACACCGTCCTTGATCATGGACACCAGTTCCCTTTGTAAGGTTTTCTCCCCGTAAGGAAGCGAACCTTCTATGCCGGCATTTATTTTGGTTCGAATGTCCTTGATAGTTGCGTTTCCATTACTGTTCTTTAGAATCTTGATTATATCAAATCGTCTCTGCTTCTTTAGCATCTCAAAATCAATCTTTGTATCAGAACTTCTATCGGACATGTCCTTTATAGCCTTCATTAGATTGCCAGCCTTTTGGACACCAATTCGAGCATGTTCTTTAGAATTTGGATTCCCCCTCTCCTTTACAAGGAGAGGGTTGGGGTGAGGTGAATTAAGGGGGTGCTCAGCCAAAAATTCCTCCAACCAAGCTGGATTATCCTGCCGAACAACAAGAGAATTTTTAAGCTGGGTAAATTCTTTGACTAGAATATTCTTGTTCATTTCCGAGATCATACTCATCGTAAAAGCAATGTCCAAAAAGGACATGACCTGATCCACCCCACTAGCAAGGACTGTCCTTGCGAGTGGTGTGTTGTGTATGTCCGATATGATTTCTATCCCCAATGTCCTTAATTTGTGTCTGATAGGTTCATCTTTGTCTATTATGTCCGTTACCATATAAAGCGCTGTAATAAGCTTTTGAGTCTTGCTATAGGACATACCCCCTCCTTTCTCCTCCCCCTTAACAAGGGGGAGGTTGGGTAGGGGTGAATAAGTGTCCTTGAGATTTTCCTGTATGTCTTTTTCTTCTCCAAACATCTGTCCATTATATATAAAAGACATAGTAAGTCAAATATTTACTATGGTAAAAAGTTTATAAAGTTATAAAGTTCGTAAAGTAAAAAATGCTAATTACTAGAACCTATAAACTAGCACCTAGAACCTAATGCGTGTTAAAATACCCACATGGCAAAAAAGGATAAGAAAGAAGACTCGGAAGATGAAAATGATGGATTGAAGAGCAACACTAAACATGGAATTTGGGCAATAGTTTTTTTTGTTCTGGCCCTGTTTTTTTTAATGTCTGCATTCTCGGTAACTGGAGTAGCCGGAGAATTTATCAAAAACATTTTAAAGAATATTTTAGGCAATATCGGATATTTCTTTCTCCCCGTTCTCTTGGTCCTGCTCGGAATTTCGTATTTAAAATCAAAAACCCCGAACATCGGCTGGAGGATTGCAGGGAGCGGAGCAATGTTTCTGCTGTCTTCTTTGGGGATATTAAATATCCTCGGAAACAAGAACTCCGGCGGCCTGCTCGGAGAGACCTTGGCAGTCCCCTTAGTATCGCTCTTTGAAGTCTACGCCAGTATTATCTTCTTGAGCGCGATCTTAATAATTTCTGTTTTAGTAATTTTTGATACAGAACTAAGCACCATCATGCCGACATTCACCAAAATTTGGAATATTATAAGAAAGGTTTTAGGTTTTAGGGAGAAGGTTGTAGAAGAAGAAAATCCGGAAGAGGAAGATGAAACACAAGAGGAGATCCCTCGTGAGTTGGATGAACAGGAAGAATTGACTAAAAGCAAAAAATTTAAAAAACAGGATGAAGAAAATTTTGAGCCAAAACTAAAAACTAGAACCTATAACCTATCCACTAATTATGTCCCCCCGCCGATGTCGCTCCTCGAGGAAGATCAGGGCAAGCCGAACACCGGCGACATCAAAGCTAACGCAAATGTCATCAGGCGCACACTTCTCAACTTCGGCATTGAAGTAGAAATGGATGAGATAACCATCGGGCCGACGGTTACGCGTTATGCATTGAAACCGGCAGAAGGAATGAAACTCTCTCGCATCATCGCCTTGACCAACGACCTTTCGCTCGCCTTAGCCGCGCATCCAATTAGAATCGAAGCGCCGATTCCCGGAAAATCTCTAGTGGGTATTGAGATTCCTAACAAGACAAAGTCCTTGGTCGGCCTGGCCACTCTCCTCGCTGATAATAAATTCCAAAATTCAGAAAAGCCACTAACCATCGCTCTTGGCAGGAATATTTCGGGCAAGTCAATATTCGGCAACCTCGCCAAGATGCCTCATTGTCTCGTCGCCGGCACGACTGGCTCCGGAAAATCAGTGGCAATACACGCTATGATTACTTCCCTCTTGTATCGAAACGGACCAGACGACTTAAAACTGATCCTGATCGACCCCAAGCGTGTCGAACTGACACTTTATAACAATATCCCTCACCTGCTCACCCCGGTCATCACCGAGGCTAAGAAGACTATCTTGGCTCTAAAATGGGCCGCTAAAGAGATGGATCGCCGTTATGACATACTAGAAAGCGAATCCGTACGAGACATCGAGTCTTATCACAACAACGTTTTTAGCAAGAAAAAGAAAACAACCCCCTCTAACTCCCCCTTATCAGGGGGAGAAGAAACAGGAACCTCCCCTGATAAGGGGAGGCAGGAGGGGTTAGACCGCCTGCCTTATATTGTTATTATCATAGACGAATTGGCAGATATTATGAGCTTATACCCGAGGGAGCTCGAGTCCGCCATCGTTCGCCTGGCCCAGATGTCCCGAGCTGTCGGCATCCACTTGATCCTTTCCACTCAGCGCCCGGAAGTCAACATCATCACCGGACTGATCAAAGCCAACATCCCAGCCCGCATCGCCTTGAAAGTGTCCTCCCAAGTGGATTCGCGCACTATTCTGGACGCAGGCGGAGCAGAAAAACTTTTGGGCGCCGGCGATATGCTCTATTCTTCCGGCGAAGCTCAGCCCGAACGCCTACAGAGCGCCTTTATTTCGGAAAATGAAGTGAAAAAAGTTGTGAAGTATTTAGCCGATGCCTATAAAGATGAAGTGTCGGAAGAAATAGCTTTGAGCTCTGGCTCTATCTCCGCCCAAGAAAACGGACAGAAAAGTATTTTCGAGAGCACCCTGGAAGATGAAGACTCGGAGGAGGACGAGTTATATGAAGAAGCCAGAATGTGCGTCACCCTAGCCGGTCGCGCTTCTACTTCTTATTTGCAAAGAAAACTAAAACTGGGATATGCTCGCGCCGCTCGGCTAATGGACAAACTGGAAGAACGCGGAGTGATCGGCCCCGGAGACGGCGCCAAACCAAGAGAAGTATTGGAGAAAATTAATCGCGACGAAAATGGTGAAAATGTCATCTAAGAAAATATTGCAAGTATCGGGCCTAGTTATTTTTTTTCTGTTGATTGTTATTTATGCTTTATTTGGTTCACACAATTTGATTTCTGGAGTGAAAATAAAAAATGTAAATATAACTGATGGAACCAAAATCGCAAACGCAGTGCAAGAGATAACCGGTAATGCAAAAAATGCTATCAACCTAACCTTAAATGGCAGAGCCATCCCTATCAACCAAGCCAGTGATTTCAAGGAGACAATTGTGCTCTTGCCAGGGTATAATATAATAACCATTAAGGCTCAAGATAAATTCGGAGAAACCGACGAAAAAAATTATAAGTTAATATTTCAGCCTTAGGCTGATCCGCCTTGGACGGAAAAATTTATGCTTAAAAAAACTAAAGAAAAGAAAGAGGATAAGACAGTGGGCATCGCAGTCTTAGAAGACACCTTAAAATCAATCCAGACGAAGTTTGGCGAAGGGTCTATTATGAAATTCGGCGATTCGCCGAAAGTGGATGTAAATGTGATCCCGACCGGCTCAATCGGGCTCGATATGGCGCTCGGAGTCGGCGGTATCCCGCGTGGCCGAATCATTGAAATATTCGGGCCGGAATCTTCCGGCAAGACTACCCTTTCCCTGCACATAGTGGCTGAAGCGCAAAAAAAGGGCGGGATCTGTGCCTACATCGACGCCGAGCACGCCATGGATCCGGAATACACGAAAAAACTTGGAGTCAATATCAACAATTTGCTTATCTCCCAGCCGGATAACGGCGAACAGGCGCTCGAGATCGTGGAGTCTTTGGTGCGCACCGGCAAGATTGACGTCATCGTGATCGACTCGGTAGCGGCACTGACCCCAAAAGACGAGATCGAAGGCGATATGGGCGCCTATCATGTCGGCAAGCAAGCCCGCCTGATGTCACAAGCCCTCCGAAAGCTTACCGCCATCGTCGCTAGGTCTAAAACCGTGGTGATCTTCATTAATCAGATTCGCATGCAAATCGGCGTGATGTTCGGCAATCCGGAAACAACTCCGGGCGGAAAGGCCTTAAAGTTCTATACTTCGGTACGTCTGGATATCCGCAAGATCGCTCAAATCAAGAAAGGCGAAGATGTAGTCGGTAGCCGCACCCGTGTCAAGATAGTTAAAAATAAAGTGGCCGCGCCGTTCAAGCAGACCGAATTCGACATCATCTACAATGAAGGCATTTCTAAAGAAGGCGAAATTATGGCTCTCGGCGAGAAATTTAAAATAATAGAAAAAACTGGAAATTCATATTTCTTTGTACCCCCACCCGGCCTCCCCCTTCAAAAGGGTGAGGAGAAAATTGAAAAAGTAAAACTCGGTGTAGGTTATGACGCAACTCGTACCTTCCTAAAAGAAGATAAAAAAATCTCTGACCAAATCCTGAAAGAAATTCGCAAGAAATTTGCCGAAGAAACATAATTCTGCTAGTATAGCTCCATGTCAAAACTTGAATATAGTGAAATCCGCGAGAAGAAAATAATCATTTACGACGGTGAGCCGTGCGAAGTGATCGAGTCCCATGTGGCTCGCACCCAACAACGGAAGCCGCAAAATCAAGTCAAATTGAAAACCCTGATCTCTGGCAAGACTATTAATGCCACTTTTCACGTGTCGGAGTCAGCGGATGAGGCCGACATCGATAAAAAAGATGTAACTTTTTTATACGAAAATAAAGATGAGTATTGGTTCTGTGATCCAAATGACAAAAGCAATAGATTCAAATTAGATGTGGCCCTAATCGGTGAAGCGGCAAAATTTTTAAAACAAAATAGCAATGTCACGGCGCTTGTCTGGACTGATGATGAAGACGAAGAAAGAATAATCAAGATCACCCTGCCGATCAAAATGAATTTCAAAGTAAAAGAAGCTCCCCCAGCTGTGCGCGGGGACACCTCGAAGGGCGGAAACAAGATCATCACCCTCGAAAACGACGCCGAACTCAATGCCCCGATGTTTATCGCCGAAGGCGACATCGTCAGCATAAACACTGAAACTGGAGAATACGTGGAAAGAATCTAACCTCACCCTGACCCTCTCCTGGGAAGGAGAGGGAGAATTGACCCCTTCCCCTTTCAGGGGAGGGCGGGGGATGAGGTTGGGTAGGGGTCTATTTCACCACAAAAGGCAACAATCCTAAGAATCTGCCATGTTTTATAGCGGAAGTCAGCGCGCGTTGATTTTTAGCCGTTACGCCCGTCCTTTTATGGCTCATGATTTTGCCATTCGGGTTGATGAATTTCTTTAGGATCTCTATATCCTTGTAATCTATGTATTTGATATTGTTCGCTGAAAAATAATCTTGTTTCATGAATTTAAAACGGTATATCCTCAGGGTTGATATCTTCTTCTGGATACTCAATAGTGTCGACTTCTTTAGGACTTGAAGGCTTATCTTGCCCCTCGACTTTGCTCGGGGTAAATCCGGCTCCGCTTCCTTTAGGACCAAACTGGGTACGGTCGGCGATAACCTCGGTGCGATATTTTTTCTCTCCCGAAGTTTTATCTTCCCAGCTTCTGGTCTGCATTCTGCCTTCCACTAAAATAGAACTCCCTTTCTTCATATACTGCGCCACGGTTTCCGCTTGGCGACCGAAAACTACCACATTGTGATAATCCGCCGATTCCTGCCGAACACCATTCTTATCTTTCCAGACACGATTAGTCGCTAGCGAAAATGAGCAAACTTTGACGCCGGAAGGGAGAGACCGAAGTTCCGGATCACGAGTCAGATTTCCTATTAAAATTGCTTTGTTTAAAAACATATAATTATATTATATCGCCACAAGCGCGTCGATTTCTTTATCTATTTCTTCTTTATTGATCGGCGCTATTGTTTCATCCTCCGGCCTCTTGACCTTTGACCTCTTATATGTCTCTCGGCGCACAAATCTCTTTTGCGCAATGGTGTTTTCCCTAACCGTTTTCAAGATCAAAAATCTAATGAAATTAGGGTCTAGGTCCAGACGCTTCTTCAGCTCCGAGACTTTCTCGGTTTCCATAGCAAACTTGATCCAACCAAAATAGGCAGTATCAAACTTACTGCGCACATTTGAGGTGACTTTTTGCATCGAAAAGGCTAGATTGGTCATCTTTGGCATATCGTCCGCAATGATTTCGCCTCCAAAGGAGGTAACCAGTTCTTTCAAATTGCCATAAACCACTCCGAAATCCTCTTCTTTGATGGTCGGGACCAGCAGATAGCCTAGTTCATAGATATTTATTTTATTCTCGCTGTTTGATTCTTTTGCCTGCATGTGGATTTTATACTATCAAAAACCGATTAAAAAGTAAATACACGCCTGGCGTTATCCATTATAGCCGCCACAACTTCTTCTTCCGGCATATTTTTAATCTCGGCGATTTTTTTGACCACTTCCCGGATGTAGGAAGGTTCATTGCGCTTGCCACGATGTGGCACAGGAGTCACATACGGAGAATCTGTCTCGGACATGATCATATCAAGTGGAGTATTCCTAATAATCTCATCGTAATCATCGGTAAAGGTAATGACTCCGGTAAAAGATAGGGTAAAACCAAAATCGAGATACGCTTTGGCTTCTTCGGAAGTCCCGGCGAAGAAATGCGCATTGCCTTTGACCTTAGAATATTTTTTTAAGATTTCTAGGGCATCATGATACGCATTTCTAATATGTAGCATCAAGGGCTTATTAAATTCATTCGCCAATTCTATCTGACTGATAAAATTTTCTTTCTGTTTGGAGATTGATTCTGGCGTGCAACGATAATAGTCCAGCCCGCACTCCCCGATGCCAACGACTTTTTTGCTTTTCAAAAGTTCTCGGTATAATTCTTTATCAAAAACTTCCCCACGGGAAGTGAATTCTTTGCCACCCTCGCCTAACTCTTGGATATCGTGATACGAGGCTCCAGTATGGATCGGATGCAGTCCGATGATCGCATACACACCCTCTGGGTATTGATTGGCTATCTCTACCGCCGCCCGGGAGGTATCAGCCTGGGTACCAACATTTATTACCCAAGTGTCATTCTCCAAGGCGCGCCTTATAATCTCGTCCCTATCCTCATCAAAGGCCTTAAAATTAACATGAGAATGTATGTCGATGTATTTTGGCATTTTATTTATTATACCCCCACCTGACCTCCCCCTACATTAGGGTGAGGAGAAATTCCCAACTCAACCCTGATTCTCTCTAACACTTTATCCATATTAGCACTGATTTCCCTATTCCAAAAACGCAAAACTTTTATATCATTCAATAAAAGATACTCGTCTCTTTCTTTGTCATAATCTTTATTCTCTAAGTGCTGAAAACCATCTAACTCAATTGCAATTCTTTTTTCTATGCAAAAAAAATCTAAAATATAAGGACCCACAGAATACTGACGAGTAAATTTAAAATTTAACTTTCTTCTTCTTAAAGAAGCCCAAAGCAGTTTCTCCTCCTTAGTTTCATTGTGACGCAATTCTTTGCGTCTAGGTTTTAATTTAGGATTGTTATATAAAAACATATTTTCTGAATTTTTCCCTCACCCTATGTAGGGGGAGGGTTGGGGTGGGGGTATTTATTCTTTCCTCGGAAACAAAGGCTTTTCAGGTTTTTGGGAATTTCTAGCTAAATTTAGAATAGTTTCAGATGTTTCGGGCATCACAGGCTCAAGTGATTTAGCAATTAAGTATAAATCAGTAAGTAGATCGGTGACAATATCTTTCGCAAACTCAAAGTCAGTTTTGAAAAGTTTATATGGTTCTTTTTCTTGTATTTTTTTATCGACTATTCCAATTCTTTCCCATATCATATCCATATAGTTTTTAATATTAAAATTATTGATTTCTGGAACATCTTTTTGCATTCCTTTTGGAATAATTAAGGAAACATTATACTTCTCCGCCATAGTCAGGATGCGCGAAGCTAAATTCCCCAATCCATTCGCCAGGTTTGCATTGTAAGCTTCCTTAAAGCGTTCCATCGTGAAAGGACTGTCTTCAAATGAAGAAATTTCGCGCAAAAGAAAATAACGCAATGCATCTGTGCCGTATTTGGCCACAATTTCGTTTGGATTGACGACATTGCCGAGAGACTTGGACATTTTGATTCCACCTTCGCCAGTAATAAATCCGTGATAGATTATGGTGTCTGTATTCGGCATCCCAGCGGACAAAAGTATCCCTTGCCACATGACAGATTGGAATTTCACCATATCCTTCCCCGCCATCTGGATTTTTTCACCATTTACCCAGAATTTTTTAAAAAGATTTCCTCCCTCTCCTTTATAAGGAGAGGGTTGGGGTGAGGTTCTGCTGGGCCACCCCAGAGTGGAAATATAATTTATAAAAGCTCCAAACCAAACATACATCACCTGGGTCTCATCCCCAGGTATCGGTATTCCCCAAGACACACGTTTCCTGCTACGGGAAATCGAAAAATCCTCCATCCCATTTTGCACAAAATTAATTGCTTCAGCTTTTCTCCACTCTGGAAAAATAACTTTTTCCTTCGAAAGATATTCTAAAAGCTGTTTTTTGTAATTGGTCAATCTGAAAAAATAATTTTCTTCTTCCACCATCTCCGGTTTCAGAGTCGGATGAAGCGCGCATTTCTCTTCCATCAGATCTTTCTCGGTCAGAAATCTTTCACACCCGACACAGTAAAGCCCTCGATACATCTTTTTATATATATCGCCCTTCTGGTCGCATAGACGCCAAAATTCCTGTGACGCTAAAATATTTTCTTGGCTGGTGGTTCTAATAAAATTATCATAGGAAAGATTGAGCACATTCTTGAGCTCCAAAAATTTGTTTGTATAGTAATCCACATAATCTTGAACATTCTTACCTTCTTTTTGACTCGCTTCCCATATTTTTTGACCGTACTCATCGGTACCGGTACTAAAAAAAACATCACGGCCGTACAAACGTTGATATCGCGCAATGGCGTCTGATTGGACAAGCTCCAGCGCAAAACCGATGTGCGGATCGGCGTTCACATAAGGAATAGTAGTAGTGATATAGAAACTATTTTTTTTCATTACTGGTTCGAGCTAAAGTTTTATTCTTCTCAATATCGCTTAAAAATTCCATAACAATTACCGCCACCGGAATAGCCAGTACTAATCCCCAGAAACCCCCCAATTCAAAGCCAATCAAGGCTGATAGGATAATCACAATCGGCGACAAGCCAACTATTTTTTTAATAATGAGAGGAGCGAAAAGAAAAACTTCAAATTGATGAATAATGATGTAAGCGCCCGCCACCATCAGCGCACTATTCACACCGTCCGATAGATAGGAAAACGCAAAAGCCGGAATCATGGCTACCCAAATACCATAGGGTACCGTTTCCATTACTCCAGCGATAATCGCAAGCAATAAGGCGTATTCGACACCGAGAAGCGAAAGTATTAAATAAATCAGGACGCCCACGACAAACCCGAGAACCACTTGCCCCTTCATCCACAAGGCAATCTTGCGACGAGAGCGCTCCCACAAATCTACCACATATTCTTCATGCTGGATTGGAAAAATAAGTCGGAGTAAATTTTCTATCCCCTTCTCTTGAATCGCAAGATAAAAAGAGATAAGGATAATCAAAATAAAATTGAACACACTGCCAAAGGCCACCGAAAGTGTTTGGAAAAATCCGCCCGAAAGATTCACGACGAAAGCTTTGGAAACAGATAACAATGAAGCCAGGGAAAAATCGCTGCCCAGGGAATTGATAATGTCCTTAGCACCAGAGAAGGCTTCATTTTGGAAATAATTTAAGAAAGAAATACCGGGTATATAGACGGAAATAAAATTAGAGAAATTGTAAATCTCGGTGATGAGAAGCGGAGCAAAAAGATAAAATACTCCGGCAAGGAGAGAGATCGCCACCACATATAAGATAACTATACCGAAAACTCTATTAATTCCTACCTTCTTGAAATAAGGAATGGAAGATTCGACAAAGGAAGCCAGAACTATTGAGGTTAAGACAATCAAAGCCAAGTCTTTTAGGAACCAGAGCAGAAATACGCAAAGGAGCACCAGAACCGCCCGGACCATGGTGCCGGTCGTTATGGAAATAGAAGTAGTATTGACGCTCTTTTCAAACATATAACTATAATATCATAAAATTAGAATTTTAGTATTTTCAAAAACTTCGCCTTTTCCTTGAAAGGCCCGATCAACGCCAAATTAAGTTTTTGATTTCTAAAAATTTCTTTTGCCAGAGATTGGATTTGGCTAGCGGTAACTTTGCGTATTTCTTTTGCTTTGTCTTCGGCCCCGCGAATTTCCCGTTTCAAAAGCTCTTGCCCGCCGTAAAAGTTGGCAATGTCATCCGAGGACTCCAATGAGAGCTTCATATTGCCGATCAGATATTCTTTGACTTTATTTAATTCATCAGCCGGAACCTCGAAGTTTTTTATTTTCTTGCATTCTTCCAAGATCGCATAAATCACTTCTTCGATTCTTTTATTATCCACGCCGGCAGAAATTTGTAAAAATCCATGGTCAGTATAAGCATCATTGTAGGCGCGTACATAATATCCGACTCCCATCTCTTCGCGTAATTTCACAAAAAGTCGAGAGCTCATTCCCCCGCCGAGCACTCCAGAGAGCACCGACAGAACCGCATTTTTCTTATCAAATAAATCATAGGTGCGGACACCAAGAACAAAATGGGTTTGATCTGTTTTTTTAAAATTAATTAACACTTCTGGTTTATTTTGTTTTTCTTTTACTTTCAACTTATTCCCCTTCTCCCCTCGCAAAACCTTGCCAAAAATTTTATTTACTTCTTGCAATACTTCTTTTTCCGTGACTTGCCCAGAAACCACCAGTACTGTCGCCTCGGGCAGATAGTGTTCCTTTTTATATTTTATAAAATCATTGCGTTGCATATTTAAAATATTTTTTTTCTCCCCAGCTACATTCCAGCCAGCTGGCTGATCGCCATAAAGCAATTTCATCATCAAGTCTTGCACGTGCCTCTGAGGCATATCTTCATACATATTTATCTCTTCTATAATCACGCCCTTTTCTTTCTGCATTTCAGCATCGGGAAAGGTGGAATTGAGATAAATATCCGAAACAATATCGAAAATTTGCTTAAAATGCCTAGCATCGGACTTGGCATAATACCCCGTATATTCCTGGGCGGTAAAAGCATTATACTGGCTGCCGAGCGAGTCTAATTCCTTTGAAATATCAGTCGCTTTCGGCCTCTTGGTCGTGCCCTTGAAACACATATGCTCTAAAAAGTGCGAGATGCCATTCACATTTTTAGTCTCATATTTAGACCCGGCTTCAACCAAGACCAAAACTGTCACCGTCGGGTTGTCCTTCATCGGCACCGTAATGACCCGTAATCCATTCTTTAAAACTTTTTTTGAGAATTTCATAAGCTTATTTTAATTTATCTTTGTATTTTTCCAAAAAATTTGCAAGCTGGGAATGAATTGGGTCGGGTATATTATTTAAAGTAAACCATTCGACAGCATCAAATTTGTGGGGCTCTCCATTCTTCACTTTTTTTCTATCCACAAATACTTTAAAATCAAGCGTAATCCAATGGGTCTTTGTACCGTTATATTCTCTATGCACATCCCTATACCCTAAAAATTCACGATCAAGAACATCTGTGCAATACTCTTCTTTGATTTCTTTTCGTAAAGTGTCTTCCGCTGTATCGCCAAACTCTATTCCTCCACCCCCAGTAAGGTACCCCTTTTTTAAGACAGAAAATCAACTAATTAATTGTATTTTAACTTGAAGCGATTTTTTTAGCAAATTCTCTCGGTGGCATTTTTAAGGCGGTATGAATTCTGACGGTATTGTAGAC
>Ga0209542_10001534_pt1 | contig 53995 bp, 56 predicted proteins | sample RifCSPhighO2_01_FD_184028 | JGI IMG/M metagenome (GOLD analysis project Ga0209542, IMG submission 184028) | Soil microbial communities from Rifle, Colorado - Rifle CSP2_plank highO2_0.1 (SPAdes) (version 2) | ecosystem: Environmental > Terrestrial > Deep subsurface > Rock core/Sediment ... | reverse complement strand
GAAGCGAAGGGGAAACATACTTCCGAGGACGTTCGATCTCGGAGCTTGAGCCAAATGATAGAATCGGCGAAAACCGAGGGTTCTTAACCCTCGGAAGTTTATTTATAAAATATGCAGCTGCCGCGATCATTGCGCCGTTGTCGACAGACAGAGATTTTGAAGGGAAATTAACCTTGATGCTATCTCTTGTTGCAATGGCCGTTAATTTAGAACGCAGGTGTGAATTTGCTGCGACTCCTCCACCGACCACAATAGAATTACAAGAGAACTTCTTTGCCGCTGTTAAAGATTTTGTAATTAGAACATCAACGACAGCATCTTGAAATTCTGTCGCTATCGCGGACAATTGGCCACTAACGTTCGAAATTTGATTAGTGTAATTAACAACGGCGGTTTTTAGTCCGGAGAATGAGAAGTTAAAATCCTTTGAATTTATCAAAGGACGGGGAAATTTTAATGCCAATTGTTCTTTGTCAGCTGTTAATTGTTGCGCCGCGTTCTCTATCTCCGGTCCACCTGGGTAGGAAAGACCCAAATGTCTTGCAACTTTATCAAAAGCCTCGCCCGCACTGTCGTCGAGTGTAGTTCCGATTAATTTAAACTCTCCGTGACCCCTTATCAAAATTAAATCGGTGTGCCCACCGGAAACTACCAACCCGACAAACGGGAATTTTGGTTTTTCTTCAAGCGAAATCCAGTTTGCATAAATGTGCCCAACCAAATGGTTAACGCCGATTAGCGGTTTTTCCCAAGCAAGAGCTAAAGTTTTAGCAGTTTCAACCCCAATTAAAAGTGATCCAATCAGTCCAGGCCCATGCGCGACCGCAATGACGTCGATGTTTTGTTCTGCCCATTTGATCATTTCTGGATTTTGTAAATTGTTTCGGGTTTCGAGTTTCGAGTTTAGAGTTTGCGCAGCATTGCCAATTGCTTCAGCAATTACCGGCAAAATGCTGCGGACTTGCTCCCTTGCCGCAACTTCCGGTACCACCCCGCCGTACTTTTCATGTAAATTTGCAGACGAAGCTAGAATATTACTTAGAACTAATCGTCCATCTTGAACAACTGCTGCCCCAGTCTCATCGCAAGTGGTTTCAATGCCAAGAATTATCATAAGTTTTTTGAAACCATCCTGAGTAACATCGAAGGATAGGTTTCTATCCCTAGTATTAACATGACTTTTCCCAAATCCACCCTGAGTTACATTGAAGGGTCGTTTCTATACCAAGTATCATCATAGTTTAAACGACTCTGAGTTTAATCGAAGAGTTGTTTCGATTCCTAGAATCTTCATAGACTATAGAGAAACCATCTTGAGTCATTTCGAAAGATTGTTTCGATGCCTAGTATTAACATCAGGGAGTTTGTAAAACAAAATCTACTTGATCGCCAATTTCCAGTCCGTTGGCGGCGGCAAGCCCTGCGTTAATTTCCAAAATGTACTGTGCCTCTGCACTTGGTTTGTACCTCTTTAACTCGTCATCATTTTTGTCCCTCTCTGGTTGTGCATTATGAGCGATATAAACAATTTTTTTGTCCTTGTCAATCCAAATAATATCTATCGGGAACTGCACATCCTTCATCCAAAAGGTATAATTTGCCATCTTGTCATAGACGAAGAACATGCCTTCGGATATTGGCAGGCTTTCACGATCAGATAATCCCTTCTTTTTCTCCTTATCGCTGGCAGCAATTTCGGCTGTGACGTCAAGGGTTTTAGCCCTGATTCTTGTTTTACCTTCTTCCACCTGTTCTCTCGGATTGGTACCTGCACTCTGAGTACTTTCTCTGGCGCCGGGAAGCTGGCCAACAGTCGTGAATCCGCGGCCGAATACCAGCAAAGCCGCGATAACCAGAAACAGACCTCCGATTATTGCCAAATCCTTTTTCAAATTCATCCTTCGACTTTGCTCAGGACAGGTCCTTCGACTCCTTTCAGTCGCTGGAGGACAAGTGTATACCAATCGGTTATTAATTTTTCGTTCAGAATGCTTTGAATCATATCATTAGAAATTAGAAATTCCTGAGCATTGCTCAGCTACCTGTCCCCACCAAGTATACAGCTTGCCATGGCCGAAAGTTTGATTTAAAAGCTTCATCTATTAAAAGCTCATCACCGCGAAAGACTTTTCTGGTAAATACCGAAGTTAACCCCTCCGCTGCCCAATCAACTTGCTTGACAACTCCTTTGGCTAGCGTCGGATCGTCTTGATACAAGGGTTCGGGAGCTGGTTTCCTATTGGAAAGAACTGGATCCGATAGTTCGACGCGTCTGCCATCACTTGTTCCGTAAATATCGATCTGCAATTTGGATTGGGTAGTGTTAACAGTAGCTTGTACAAGTATATGGTGATTTGTATCGTTTCTAAATTTTAAATCAACAGTAGGCGACCAAATTGTGGCATCAAAACCCGGCGCAAAGCCTTTTTGTTCGTAATAGGAAACACGATATGCGTGCGCAGTTCTAGCCTCAACTGGTAAACCGGCATTCAAAGCAGCTCGAAAGACAGTCGTGGAAACCTGACAAATCCCTCCCCCGTCATCAAGTACAGTTCTTCCTTTACTAATCACGTATGCTTCTTTAAATCCTTGCTGGGCAGAAACCGGTCCAACCAGCTTGTTAAAAGAAAATGTTTCTCCCGGCGCAACTACCGTCCCGTTTATAAGTTGCGAACCAAGTCCGATATTGAAAGCTCTATTGGCAATAGACCCGGCAAAATAAGAAACTCCGCTGGCTATTACTTCCTTTATACCTAAAGAATTAATTTCCTCATTGACTATTTTTGCTCGAGTTACGTCTACAGGAAGCTTAATAGCGACTTTACTTTCTGCGTTTATGTTGTCAATTGAAACAGCGTTCAGAATTAAAGAATGTGTCAACTCTCTATCAAGAGCTTGCCCATCTTGAGCGGGTGTAAATTTGCTTACTTTTACTCCGTCGAATTCCAGATTAGCATCAACGGTCGGCTTATTAATAACGATTGCCATATCATCAATAAAATTAGATACTTTTTCTTCGTTGAGTTGGACCTGCAGAACCGGTTCTTCTTTGTCTTTAAAATTAATATCCAAAATAACAAGAGGAATAGAATTCACTCGTAAGGATAAGTATTGACCATTAACCATTCCGCCAGGATAAAACTCAAGCAGGCCAGAGAGGGTCTCGCCGCTTAAGCTCCAAGTATCGAACTTGTGTGAGAGAATAATCCTCTGGTTATTTAGGGAACTTACCTTTTCAAATGCGGCTTGTGCTTTTTCACTTCTAATCTTAGGCCTGTCTTCAATATACACAGCTGTTATCGGTTCCGGAGAAAAATTATCAAGCCTACCCACTAGATCGCTTAGTAATTTGCTTCTATCTACGACAATACCTCGCTGCTCGTTTCTGATTTGAGGTTCACCGTCAACGAAACCTATAGTTGCATTAATCGGCGCTTTTTCTAGTTCGTCGAGATGTTTATCAAGAATATTATTTAGTTTAGAGTGATCTATTGAATAGTTCGGAGCTATTCTAGTTATAATAAATAGCGCACGCAATCTATTCTTGTAGCCCTCAAGTGGATTTTCAGTAAATGTTATATCCAGTATTTTTTGTTTTGTAGTGTTACTGTCGTACGTAATGCCTAACTCTTGAGGCGAATGATTGATGATTTTACCTCCAACCAAAATTGATAGTTTTCTGTCTTTAAAACTGTCTATACGAGCGTCTACCACATTAGAAATTTGATTTTGGTTTTTGCCAGCAACATTCAAGTTTGCAAAATATGTGTTGGGCAAGGCTTTGTTTGCGAACAAAACTGCGTAGATCAAAAAGAGCGTGGAGAGTGAAAAAAACGTAATTGTAAATGTCTTGAGAATCTTCTCAAAGCGATCTTTTTTTAGTTTCATTGATTTTACGAACGAGTTACGGCTAGCTCTATGATATTATATTAATTAACAGGAATACAAAAATTCACTGCCACTTAAATAATGTTGCCTTTTAAACTGCTCACGATTATTGCATTTTCTCTGTTTCTGTCTGGGTGTACTTGGTTTACCGGTGGACAGCCGGAATATATAACTTTGAAGTATTGGGGAACATGGGATAGCGCTACTGTGATGAATCAAATTCGCCAAGAATACAAACAAATTAAACCTTACGTTGATATCGAATACCAAAAACAAAGCCCTCAACAATATCGTGAAACTATCGAAGCCAGAATCCAGTCGGGTGTCGGGCCGGATATATTTCAATTTCACAATACGTGGACGCCCATGCTGATTGAGGAACTATCTCCAATTCCCCAGAGTGTTATTTCTCAGCAAGAGTTTCAGGCAAATTACTTCCAAACTATTTTCAGCGATCTGAGAAATTCTGGTAAAGAATTTATTGGTGCACCAATGGGTGTAGATGGACTTGGTCTTTATTGGAACGAAGATTTGTTCCAAGCAGCTGGAGTGATTGGACCGCCGGCTACGTGGCAAGAACTCGCTCAGACAGCTGCCAAGTTAACTGTAAAAGACAGGGCGGGCAATATAAGAACAGCTGGAATAGCTTTAGGTACGTCAACAAATGTCGACCACTTTTCAGATATTTTAGGTTTGATGATTTTGCAAAATGGAGGTAATCTTAAAAGACCTACTGACCAACAAAGTGCAGATGCCCTAGACTATTATACCCACTTCGCTAAAGGAGGAAGTCGCGTATGGGATGACGCGATGCCTCCTTCTACAATTGCTTTTTACAGTGGTAGCTTGGCGATGTATCTCGGTCCTAGCTGGAGAGCTGCCGAAATAAAAAGAGAAAATCCTCAACTTAAATTTAGAGTCTCACCCGTGCCTCAATTAACAGATGGTAGTGTTAGCTGGGGAAGTTACTGGGCGGTAGGCGTATCCAGTCAGATAAAAGACAAAAATAAACGCGCAGAAGCATTCGAGTTTTTGAAATATCTTCAAAAAGACTCAACCTTAATTAAGCTTTACAGTGAATCGGCTAAAACACCGGGCAGGGTAATTGGAATGCCGTATCCCAAGAAGGAACTTGCTAAACAATTAGCTTCTGACCCCATAGCCGGAGCCTACGTCACCGATGCACCATTTATGCACTCATTCCCGATGGCTTCAGACACCTTCGACAATGGTCTCAACGACCAGATAATTGGAGCGTATAAAGAAGCCATAGATAAAACATTCAAAGGCACCCCGCCTTCTAAAGTATTGGAAGACACAGCCAAAAATTTGGCGGAAATCTTCCAGTCTATTAGTAAACTTTAATTTAGGTTGTTAATTCTGTGTCCAAAATTAATCTTAGTTTGCTGACAACCTATCGATTCTAGTCATTCCGAACTCGCTCGTCCTGAGCGAAGCCACGTCAGACGTGGCGAAGCCGAAGGGTTTCGGAATCTGAGCTTAGATCCTGAATCCCTTCGATTTCACTCAGGGCAAACAAGTTCAGGATGACAATCACTGGTTTACTGTAACAACCCTTCCATGCATGGTCAAAGCTAGAAGGTTTTCAGCAAGCTCTTAACCTCTAATATTGACAATCAGCCTCAATTTTGCGAAAATTATAGTGGGCCACGTTCATGTTAACTGAACGTGGGGTATCCTCCGAAGTCCTGATAGAATAAGGATGAAGGAGGATTTTTTTAGGCCCGCAGTCCTGAGTTTATTCGAAGAAAAGCTCTGCTTATCGAAGGACGAGGACCGCAAGATTGAAAATCTTATTATGAATACTAAAGTCGTCTTTGTATCCGGCGGAGTAATATCCGGGATTGGTAAAGGTATAGCCACATCTTCAATTGCTCTTCTTTTAAAATCCCGTGGCTTCAATGTAACTGCCATGAAGGCCGACCCATATTTGAACGTTGATGCTGGGACTCTGAATCCAATTGAACATGGCGAAGTTTTCGTGCTTGACGATGGTATGGAATGTGATCAAGATCTTGGAAACTACGAGCGTTTCCTTAATCAAAACCTTAACTCTTCTAATTACATGACTACCGGGCAGATTTTCAAAACCATAATAGAGAAGGAAAGAGCTCTTGAATATGAAGGCAAAACAGTCGAGTTTTTTCAAGACCCTCCCCGGGAAATAATCGATAGAGTAGAAAGGTGCGCTAAAAAGAATAAAGCGGACATAATTGTTTTTGAAATAGGCGGAACTGTAGGGGAGTACCAAAACCTTTTATTTTTAGAGGCAAACAGGCTACTCAAACTTCAAAATCCCAGTGATGCCGTACATGTTCATTTAACTTACTTACCAATTCCCTCATCAATAGGAGAGATGAAAAGTAAGCCAGCCCAAATGTCTATTCAACAATTAGCATCATCAGGAATTCCGGCAGATTTTGTACTTGCCCGCTCAACTGTGGCGGTCGATGCAAAACGAAAAGAAAAAATTGCCATCGCGGTGGGTTTACACCCTGAAGATATTATCTCTGCTCCTGATGTCGAAAATGTTTATCAGGTGCCTCTTAATTTTGAAAATCAAGGCCTTTCAAGCAAAATTCTCGATAAACTTGAGCTCAAACCCAAAGCAAGCGATCTTTCTAAATGGAAAGTAATGGTTAATGACGCACTCATTGCGAAGAAAACAGCCAAGATTGCAATGGTAGGGAAGTACTTTACAACAGGTGATTTCACATTGTCCGATGCATACCTCTCCGTCATAGAGTCCATAAAACACGCAGCGGCGGCGAATGGTTTCAAACCTAAAATTTCATGGATAGACTCTACACAAATTGAAACGGAAGGTGTTAAGGTCTTGGCTGGTTTCGACGGCATAGTTGTGCCCGGAGGGTTTGGATCTCGTGCGGTAGAAGGAATAATTACCGCAATCAAGTTCGCTCGTGAATCAAACTTGCCTTATTTTGGGCTTTGCTATGGAATGCAACTGGCAGCGGTTGAATTTGCCAGAAACGTACTTCGTTTAACAGACGCAAACACTACCGAAATTAATCCATCTTCGAAACATCCAATTATCGATGTTATGGCCGATCAGAAAGATAAAATATCAGGGAAGGATTTGGGTGGAACCATGCGTCTAGGATCGTGGGATTTTAAGGCGAGAAAAGGTACGATAATTGAAAAAGCTTATAAGTCTGTCCACGGCAGCGAACGCCACAGACACCGCTATGAATTCAACAATGCATATCGGGAAAAATTTGAAAAAGAAGGTATGATAATTGCCGCTACAACCCGCGACAATAAACTAGTTGAATCCTTAGAAATTGGTGATCACCCCTTCTTCCTTGGCGTCCAATTCCACCCGGAGCTCAAAAGCCGGCCTCTCAATCCCCATCCTCTTTACATGGCTTTTCTGCAAGCTATTGCGAAAGTTAAAAATAAAGGGAAGAAGAAAAAGTAGTTAATATCAATGCGGTATAGTGCGAGGTACTCCCAGTTTGGCGCGGACTGCTTCTTTTTTGGAAATGCCTTTAACTTCAAGCTCCTCGTACAATTTCTGTTTCGACCCTGCTGTTGCTACCAGCTCTTCTTGAAAAACCGCTACCCATTGGTGACCATGCTCTTGATGCCACTCATCTAAATGTGCGTTCCGAAAGTCACAATCTTTTTCAAACTGTCGAAAGCTTTCCATAGCTCGTTGTCTTGCATTTTCAACCATAATAATATCGTTAAAGTGGGGTCATTTTCATTCTGTCGCAAGCAATTAAATTTTTAGATATATTTTTATTTCCAAGTTCAGCCCATAAATCTTCCTGACTGCCAGCAATGGCTACAACCTCTTCATTGTAAATGGCCACCCATTGTTCTGGATGTTGACTCGTCAATTGCTCTCGTTGATTATTAAGAAAAGCTTGATCTCTTTGAAACTGTTTATATTGCTCCATAAACCCAAACGTAAATTCTCCTGGAGGCGATCTTCGCGATTGTCTACGTTCTTGCCCAGCCATGTTTCAAGTATTATTTTATTCGCTTATTAGATAAAAATCAATTTTATTATTTAAACCCTTGACAAAAATAAATTCCTTGCTATAATTCTAGCAGTCGCAATGCATTAGTGCTTGCGCTTTTTAAAAATCTCTGCTATATTTACTGCTCAAAACTATTAACCATTAACGATTAACAATGATTAAACCACTCGCCGGATACGTTTTAATTGATCCTGCTCCTAAAGAAACTAAAACTGCTTCAGGAATTGTACTCCCTGAATCAGCCGAAGAAAAACCTCAAGAAGGTAAAGTAATAGCCTGCGGGCCGGATAGCGTTGAAGAGGGTAAAACTGTCAAATGCCCGGTTAAAGTAAGTGACAAGGTCGTTTACAAAAAATGGGGCGGTAATGAAATTAAAGATGGCGGCAAAGAATTACTGCTTATTAAGTTTGAAGACTTAATGGCAGTGATATCGGGAAAGTAGGTAAGTAGGATGGTAGGTCAGTAGGTACTTACTATCCCACCAGCCCACATTCCCACAAACCTAATTATGGCAAAACAAATACTTTACAGCGAAGACGCACGAACCAAACTGAAAGCAGGAGTCGACAAGCTCGCATTTGCTGTAGCAACCACACTTGGTCCCAAGGGCAGAAACGTTGCCCTCGACAAAAAATGGGGCGCTCCCAATGTTGTCCACGACGGCGTAACTGTCGCTAAAGAAATTGAACTTGAAGACCCCTTTGAAAATATGGGTGCCCAACTTGTCCAAGAAGCAGCCAGCAAAACCAATGATGTCGCGGGTGATGGTACGACCACAGCTACAATCTTAGCTCAAGCAATTGTTGACGGTGGCCTCAAAAATATTACAGCCGGTGTTAACCCAATGATTCTTAAAAAGGGAGTCGAAAAAGCTACCACTATTGTTGTTGAGGAACTCAAAAAAGGTGCAAAAAAAGTAGCCGGTAACGATGAAATCGAAAAAATCGCTACCATTTCTGCAGCCGACGGGGAAATCGGAAAATTAATTACCAATGCTCTGCAAAAAGTTGGCCCTGATGGTGTAGTCACGGTTGAGGAAGGCAAAGGCCTCGAACTTGATGTTGAATTTAAAGAAGGAATGGAATTTGACCGCGGCTTTGTTTCGCCATATTTTGTGACTGATCCGGATAAAATGGAAGCAGTTATAGAAGATGCACACATCCTCATCACCGATCAAAAAATTGCATCGTTAAACGATCTTCTACAGTTTTTAGAAAATTTTGTAAAAATCTCCAAAAATCTAGTTATTATTGCCGACGAAGTCGAAGGTGAAGGTTTGGCAACGCTTGTTGTTAATAAGCTTCGTGGAACCTTCAATGTCTTGGCAATCAAAGCTCCGGGATTCGGTGACAGAAGAAAAGAAATGCTCGACGACATTGCAACTTTAACTGGCGGTAATGTAATTTCCGAAGATATGGGTAGAAAGCTTGAATCAGTCACGGTTGAAGACTTAGGTAGGGCAGACCGAGTAGTTAGTGACAAAGACAATACTATTATCATTGGAGGTAAAGGCAGTAAAGTTGCAATCGAAGGAAGAATCAAACAAATTCGAAAAGAAATCGAAACTACAGATAGTGATTTCGACCGCGAAAAGGCAGAAGAGCGCCTTGCCAAGTTAACAGGAGGAGTAGCAGTAATTAATGTTGGTGCAGCAACCGAAATTGAACTTAAGGAGAAAAAAGAAAGAGTAGACGATGCGGTTCACGCAACCAAAGCAGCCGTAGAAGAGGGTTACGTTGTAGGCGGGGGAGTTGCACTGGTTCGAGCTAGAAAAGTTCTCGACAAACTTATCTCATCAAATGGTTCAACCGACGAGCGAATAGGTATTGAAATTGTGCGTGACGCTCTTACAAAACCTCTCAGAATGCTTGCTAAAAATTCAGGTGTGGACGCAGGCTGGGTTGTTAAAGAGGTTGAGAAAGCCCAAGGTGATTTTGGCTTCAATGCACTGACCGGTAAGTTCGAAAACTTAACTACAGCCGGAATTATTGACCCTGTTAAAGTTACCCGTTCTGCCCTACAGAATGCAGCATCTGTTGCAATGATGTTATTAACTACCGAAGCACTTATTACCGATATTCCGGAAGAAAAGAAAGACATGCCGGGTGCCGGAATGCCCCCAGGCGGCATGCCCGATTATTAATACGATCTTCGATCGTAGGAGTTTAGCAGTTTAGCATTGAGCTAATTAGTCTTACTTCTTATAATCTGCTCATCACGAACCTTCTCATCACTAAATCACTTCAGATCTTGCCCTGAGTTCATCGAAGGGTAATCTTAATTCTCGCATTTTCCACGTGCGCTTCAAAATTTTCAATATCCGTTTTTGCCTGAACTCCATATTTCTTTGAACCTGAAGGCATTGGTATATTGCCTGAAGTTTTGAGCTCTCCGGTTGCACCTGCGTGAGATATCTGACTTTCTACTAAAGGATTACTATCAGAAATATTCTTAAGCCTGGCATAAGCACGACCATTACCGCCTTCCGGCCAAATTGTGGCTTCAAAAATAATAGAATCGATTTCTCTATATTTGGTTGTATCGATAGTCACCTCAAGCCCGGCAATATCGTCCCAATCTTTTTTCTTCAAACTACCCGAACCAATCGGAATAAATATTTCTTTTTGAGCAGTTTGGATAACTGTTTCTTTTTCAACTATAGTTGTCGTCTCAGTTGCTCCAGCTGGCGGCGGAGCGGGTGACGAGGAATGCGTCGAGTCAGACTCGACAGGCGAAGGAGATGCCTCCGGTTCGATCTCCCTTACTTCATCCGACTTTCCACTCTCCACTTTCAACTTTCCACTTTTTAATACCCAGTAATTAAGAAAAAATAAATCAATTAACGCAATTACCAAAATTGCTACTCCTAATTTCGCAATAATACTTCTCGATGATCCCTCCTCCATAAAATTAATCTTAGCAGATTTTTCACTTCTCGCTTCAATAATCCACGCTCCCATTTCCCACTTCTAATACGAAATGCTTGCCCTGAGCTTGTCGAACGGGCTAAACTGAAATTAAGATGTTACCCGAACCGCCTAGTAAACACCAAAAAAAAAGAGTTGCGAATTATTTAAGCCCAAATGAAAAGTTGATTATCATCACGGGAATAGGCAAACGATATTTTCTTATTAGTCTATTCATTCTTTTATTTGTTCCCTTAATCCTAACTTACGCAGGCATTTTTATGTTCTTTGGATATTTCGAAATAACCCAGTATCCATGGCTTAAGTTTATTACCATCCCGGCGATTTTATGGCTTATTTACGACACCCCCAAATACAGTCATCTCCTGCGTATGAGGCAGTCTTTTACTTACGTCTTAACAGATAGAAGATTTATGATTATCCGGGGAATATTCTCAAGAAAAATTTTGACAGCCCCCTTGATTCGTATTACCCACGTTACTGTGGAACAGTCTTTTTTTCAGCGCTTTTTATTTAACAGTGGCCACTTAGTCATAATTACAGCCGGTTATGACCAGCGGGAAATTGTCATTGAAAACATCGGTAATCCACTGCAGTTTAAAATTTGGATTGATGAATTAACCGAAAAGCTGGAAGGAACGGGCAGTTCAAAAGATGAAGACGACGATGATGAGGAAGACGAAAAAAATTCTGAAGGGGAATTTAAGTTGCGTTCTCTCTCGACTTAGCCGTCGCTAGGTTGAGCTTTCGGAACCAAACCAAGTGGATTATCCGCTTCAGGAAGTACTTTTTCAGGGTCAACAGCTATGCCGTTATCGTAGATTTCCAAGTGGACGTGGGCACCAGTAGTTCTACCGGTTAAACCTACAGTACCAAGAGCCGTGCTTGAATCAACCTGGCTTCCAACACCAACCATAATTTTATCCATGTGAGCGTAAAGGGATTTAAGACCATCACCGTGATCAACAATAATGACGTTACCTTTTCCGTCAGCCAGGTATCCAGCAAATTCAATGCGACCGTCGCCTAAAGCAACAATAGGTACACCTACCCTGCCTGATGCAATATCAATCGCTCGGTGGCCACCATGGTAACCTTGAGATATGTAGCCTTGAACAGGCATCTTAAAATCAAAAGGAGATTCTTTGTAACCAATCTCAGAGTCAATTCGAGCTTCTTCATCAATAGGTCGTGCTTCTGCAACCAATATAGCTTGGCCGTTAACCTTAATCTCAGGCTTTTTAGAACGAAGTTCATCGACACCTCTATTAGCCGCAACTAAAGCTAAAGCAAGTATAAGCACACTTATAGCCGCTAGTCTCGCTCGTGGACGAATTGCAATCTGTTCACGAATGAATCTGTATGAATGCTTAGAAACCAAACTCACACCAGGTATAGCATCCATTCGTGCAAGCCCACTTGCTATTTGAACGCATTTTGCCTTGGAGATAGAGTCGACAACGTTGCCCAATTTACCCGTGGGTATATGGGCAGTCAATATTTTCCTAACAAGCCCCGCAAAACGTGCGGGGTAAATATCCGGTACTTCTAAGTTTTTCAAATACATTTAAATTCCCCCCTTAAGGTCAAAACCATCATTAACCCAAACAAGTATGTTTTCTACTGTTCGGGGAGTATATGGGGTTTTAACCCATAGTGGAGAATTTACAAACGGGGATAATAGCACATATTAAACTCATTTGTCAAGGGCGAGTATAGCAAGCTCGAAGACCCTAAGTTAATCGAAGGGTCAAGTCCTCATCTGTAAATAAAATAGACCGATAGTAATTAAAGAAAGATGCCAAAAAAAAATCCTTATCAGGAGCTGAAATTTAGCTTCAAATGCTTTGTCACTCTACCGCTATAAGTGATAATTGTCAGGTCCTAATCAACATAAAATATTTGATATGATTAACTTAATGCCCCGTATCACGCGCAGCGCTAAGGGTCTAACGACTAACGCTAAAAAATATCTTAAATTTCTGTCGATAGTCGCATGTCAATTGTCACTTATTCTAGTTCTCAGTGGCTGCCAAGCTATCGGCTTTTCAAATCCGGCCGCACTGCAGGTAACAGCCAAACCTGAAGCCTCAGTCTTTCTTGATGGTAAGCACATAGGTAAAACACCATTTTTCTCCGATCAACTCAAAGAAGGAGAATATACACTCAAAGTGACTGTTTCCGAGACAAGTTATGTAGATAAAATAACGCTTTCTGAGGGAACTTTGACCGTAGTTAATCGTGAATTAGCCTCGAATTACCTTGCCCAATCTGGAGAGAACTTATCTCTAGTATCAGGCAAAGACGGTCTATTTATAATTTCACTCCCGAGTGAGGCTGACGTGACTATTGACGGAAGCTATTCTGGTAAAACACCGATTCTAACAAAAGATATTGAAATGGGTGATCATAAAATTCAACTAGTAAAAGAAGGCTACGTTGAACGGGAGTTTGCGGTTAAAACCTCCTCTAAATACCAAGTTTTAGCTGATGTTACACTTGCTTCGCAAATAGCCAAAGGAATTGGCATAAATTCTAAAGAGCCTCCAAAACTCGAAACTGAGCGCGTTTTGGTTCTAAATACACCACAAGGATTCTTAAAGGTAAGAAAAGATCCATCACTTTCAAGCGAAGAAATTGGCAGGGTAACTTCAGGCAACGAATACAAAATTTTGCAGGAAACCAAGGAATGGTTTCAAATTAGCTTTGAAGGCCCGTCTAGCCCTGCGTCACAGCGGGGCGAGCGAGCTGGCGAGGCTGGCCAATCTGGCTGGATCTCAGCTGCTTATGCGCAGAAAGTAGAGTAGAATCAGAAAATTCAGTTAGTCAGAAGGCCAGAATTTCAGCGAGTCTGCAAGTCGAAGTATCTGTATATCGGTGGGTCAGAACTTCAGACTTGACATAGTGAAATACTGAATCACTGACCAACTGATATACTGATTCACCGACGCTCCGACCTACCGATTCTCTGGTACACCGACAATCTGATACACTTAGATTATGGTGGCTAAATCCTTAGTGAAACTTATCGATGAAACCATAATTCCCGTATTGGTTTTAATAGTGGCTAAGATGGTTGGTTTGTACGCAGCTAGCCTCGCGTTTAACCTACCGTTCGAAATTAAAACTCAAGGTTTCTTAAACTTCCTACCAGCAATCAACTTTAGCAATATGGCAGATTATACGCTAGCCGAAAACTACTCTAATTTAGCTATGCTTATAGTAGCTTCTCTAGGTACAATCTTCGTATTGGTACGTGCCCATTTTTTCCATGCTAGCCATATTCATCCCAATCTGCACGCTAGGCTTGTACGTCTCAACCTTGATAGTCTTATCGCTCCAAGCTATCATTTGTACCATCAAGCCACAATTTGGTTGATATTTCTATGGCTAACTGTTGGTTTTCTAATTCTGTCTTCGGTTCTAGGCACAACTTACCCCCAAATTGCCATTATTGCATTTGTAGTCGCAGCCAACTTTTCCTGGGTATTTGCACTCGACGTTGAAAAAGAAGTGGAGATAAGTAGGGAAACTGTTTAAATTGACCTAATTAACCTAATGACTAATTGCTCTAAATAATAACCAATTACCAATTGGGTTTTGGGATTTTATTAGAAATTAGAATAATTAGAAATTAGAAATTTATGGCTAACCATCATTTACTAAAAGCTACATTAAACTTCTCAGCTATAGTGATTCTACTTGCTCTGATCGCCACCCCTTTTTACTTTGCCCGCAACTTTTCGCAAGTTTCTGGGGTGAGAAGCGAAACGCCATTCTTAGTAATTTCTCAAGTAGAAAAATTCCCAGGCATGTTCCTCTCACAAACAGGGGATAGATACGAAATATCATTTGAGAGACAAAATGCCTCACAAGCCTATTTATCAGTGCTAATAGTAAACAATCCTACAAACGTAACCAAAACCTATAGTCTGCAAGCTTCTACAGGCGCTACAAGTGTATTTTTCGGTGAAGATATAGATAACCCAATTTCCATTATCAGCGTACCTCCAAGCACATCTGTGCCTGTCAGTCTTATTTCGCAAGGCGACCCAGCCTCAACTCAAACTATCGAAATAACAATTCAAGCCAATTAAGTGCAATTTACAGAAACCAATAACCGCTACCTGATAAGGCTAGAAAAAGGTGAAGAGATTATTAAAAGCCTTACCGCATTTTGCAGTCAGAATACAATCAAATCCGGCGAGCTTTGGGCGATAGGTGCCGTACTCTCTGCCGAAATCGGTTTTTACCATCTCGACAAAAAAAATTACAGCTTCAAACAATTTAACACCCCTCACGAAATTGCCAGTCTTATAGGTAATGTTGCTTTAGTTGACGGCAAACCTTTCCTCCACATCCATACAGTTTTGGCAGACGAAAACTTTGCTTGCGTCGGCGGTCATTTAAAAGAGGCTACAGTTGGTGCAACTTGTGAAGTTTACCTGACAAATTTAGACACAGAAATCAATCGCAAGTTCGACGAAGAAATAGGCCTAAAGCTCTTGGATTGCAAAGCAATTCCTTAAACTTCTAAGTAAAGTTTGATAAACTAAATTCATGTTTTCGATATTCTTCCAGCAATTTATTGCGGGGTTTTTTGTTAAAGCTCTTGCTAGCTTTGATGACACCCTAACAAGGGTACCTTTAATTGCGGAGATTACCGGGGGCAAACTGGGGAAGATCGCTTTTTCCATAGGCACGCTACTGGCCCTGACAGTTGTTCTTTTGATTGCCGTATCGCTATCTGCATTTCTAAACTTACTGCCCTTTACCCGACTTATCATTGCCGGTCTAATTTTACTACTGGCAGTAGCCGTTTATTTTGAAGTATTTATCGGCAGACAAGATGAGAAATTACGAGAAAGATTTCAACGCACAAATTTATCTCGCGAGCGATTTATCAAGCTAATCGGTATTGGTTTCCTCGTTTCACTCATAACTCTTATAGATGATTCACTAGTTCTTGCCTCTTTATTCATAGGAGATAGATTAAATAGATTCGCTGTAGTGATCGGTATTTATGCTGCAACTTTGGTGCAAATTACTGTTGTGATTTACTTCGGAGAACAACTAAATAAATTCAGGTACAAAAAAGAAGTAGCCGTACTAGCCCTCGTAATCTTAGCAATGCTAATTTTAATTGGAATTATTTAGGCTGCTATTGCAGCCAATTCAAAATTTTAACAGGAAGGATATTGCCACCATAAATAACCACAAAAACTAAAAATGTCCAGATGAGTACAGCTGAAAGTAAGGGTAAGTCGTTAAGTAGCACTCTTTCTGGCGATTCACCTTCTTTTTTCTCATAAATTACGTAAAGGTATCGCATTACCCCGTAAATCACAAAAGGTACTGTTATCATCAACCACTTTGATGCCAGAAATGTTCTTGGCAAAAAGTCGCCAAATAGGATGAGTACCGAAGGGTTTGCAAATGGGGGGGGCTGCAAAAAAGTAAACATTGTGTAGGAAAACCAAGTTGCTGTTGCAAACATCACCGTTAGGGAATCCAAAAGATTTTCCGGATAGTGCGCCAAAATTTTTCTTGTTTCCAGCTCGCTTGGTCCCGACCCTACAAGCAATGTTCGCTCACTCCTTCTTTTCCCGATAGCCAAGAAGAGGGAAAGTGAAGCAACAGTTAAAATGAACCAAATAGTTACATGAGCATCAATTAGAACTGCTCCCGCAAAAACACGCAGTAAAAAACCCGCAGCTATTGCCATCACATCAAGAAGCATAAAAGCTCTCAAAAATAAGGAATAGATTATTTGAAGCCCAACATAAGCAATTGCGGCAAACATAAAAAATGGTGAAAGTTTGCTAGCTAGCGCAATTGCAAAAGCTAAAAATCCTACACCAAACGCAAGGGCTATCAACGGATGAATTCTACCTAGTGCTATGGGCCTTTTGCTTTTATATGGGTGGGCTTTGTCCTTTTGGCGATCAATTACGTCATTTAAGAGATAAGTTCCGGAAGTAATTATGCAGAAAATAATAAAGCCATAAACTACCAAGAAAAACCTGTCAGGGTTAAAAAATGTCCCCTCAAATACCAAAGGGGCAAAAAGAGCTAAGTTTTTTAGCCATTGTCTAGGTCTTGAGGAAACTAATATCCAAAAAAGAAGCCAAATTATTTTTGGGCCTTTTGAGGTAAATTCATATTTAGCCACAATAGTCCTCCCACAATTATAATCGCAACAAGTGCACCTGCAAACAGTTTCTCAACTGTAGGTAGAATGAGTGCAATCGCTCCTAAAATAGCACACAAAGCCCAATAAAACAACGCAATCCGCCGCTGTCCCCAACCAAGTTCTAAAAGTCTGTGGTGCAAATGCTTGCGGTCACCCGCAAAAGGCGACTTACCGGAGGTCATCCTACGAATTACTGTAAATACACCATCAATTAAAGGGACTGCCATGACCAGAATTGCTGTTCCTACTTTTGCGCCGGAAAGAATAGCTGTGACAGCTACTAAAAACCCTAAAAAATAAGAACCTGAATCACCGGGGAAAATTTTCGCCGGATAAACATTGAACACCAAAAACCCCAAAGTAACCCCTGCGCCAATTAATGCGACTTTAGAAACAATAAGTTGGTTTTCATCTGCACCCACAAATCTCAAAGAAGCTATAAATATAACTAAAAGCGCAACTAAAACAATCCCCGGCATTTGCCCATCTACCCCTGCCGAAAAATTGACCATGTTAATTACCCAAACAATCCAAAATAAAGCGAAGAGATCAGCCCAGACAAGAATAGAATGGGAGCCAAAAAATTCAAAAGAATAACGAACCGAATCGAGCCTAATTACTTGCTCAAACGCTCCGCCCAAAAAATAAAGAGGATTAGTTATAAAACTAATACCTATTCCACTGCCCACAACTATTATTACCGCTAGCAATTGCCCCAATAATTTTTGTCCGCTAGAAAGGTCATATTTGTCATCTAATACCCCCACAAACACCAAGACTGCTCCACCAATTAATATCCCGGCTAGTTGTTTTGTAAAAGGAAGCACTAGAAGCGTAGTAAATAGAAAGGCTAAAAATATCGGGATGCCCCCAGCCCGTGGAATTATTTTCTTGTGAATTGTAGCTGGGTGATCTCTTTTTCTAGGATCGTCAACTAGAGCATATTTTCTTGCCAAATTCTTAACGATTGGAGTCAAAAGTAAACTGGAGGCGAAAGCTATAAAAAAAGACAGTAAAAAATTCATATCAAGAGCCCGACTATCCTTGTCATATCGTAGAGTGTAGCAAAAGCAATAATTGCACCAAAGATTATTAAGACTCTATTCAAAAAATATTGTGATTGTATAAGAAACAAAGCTATAAAATAATTTGTGAGTACAAAAACAACAGTAATTATTGGCAAAATCCAAAGATAAATAGGTCTAGCGAGTATTTGTTCACCCCAAGGTCTTGAATAAAATATTGGAACTTCTGGTGGTAGTGTTCCCCAATTAACTAAAATAAGCGCAGATTGTGTTAAAGTTGAAATTATAAAGAAAACGAAAACAACGAAAACGAGTCTGTCAGAAGAAATTCGCTCCTGGGCTTCGTATCTAAACCCCAGTTTCGTGGACTGATGATTTCTTGAATCACTTGCCATAAATTACTTGCTGAGCTTGTAAACTTCTGCTGTTTCGACTTTAGCTACCAGAGTATAGCGAGTAGTAATCAACATCTCAAGCTCTTCAAAATATCCAATTGAATGCTCAGGTTTTATTATTAGCGCAGGTAGATTCGCATTTACATCCGCTATGACTTCTTCCGGGCCATTTGGCACTCCAAAAACATGAAAGGAGGTTACATACCTTGTGGGATTCCAAGCATCAACTATGGCATACAGCCACGGATAATCACCCCAAATGTAAATCGTCTCACCTCTTTGCCCGGATTTTTCAATCAGATCGTCAAGCGCCATAATTGTGTTGACATTGCCATCAAAAAAATCGTTGTACTCACTTGAACCCTTATTACCGTATGCATAGGCAATAAAATTCTGCCAATATTTAACCTGATTAATAGGCCCGCCGGAAAGAAAATCAGAAAATAACAGTTTTGTAAGGATAAGAAGCGGAATAAAAAACGTAGCCGCAAATACAATCCTCACCTTATCAAAATTAACTGGCCACGATATTGCCGCAATTAAAAGTGAAACAGACGGCACTGCTTGAACTAAGTAATGACCATACGTTCTACCGCTAAAATAACTTCCCAAAAGAGAAAACCCAGCCCACAAGAAAAAAAGCTGTATTATTCGAACTTTCTTCAAGTAATATTTTTGATAAAGTCCATAACCTACTGCGGCAACAATCGGCAAAACCTTAGAAATATTGATAAAGATTAAATATTGGGGGCTTTCTTCCAAGTAGATTTGATAGTAAGTATATGCCGCAAAAATATAATCGGCAAGCAGATTTTTCGGAGCAAAATATAAGACAATTGTTGCATACGGCACCAAAAATCCGGCAGTTAAAACTAAACCTTTTTTGAAAAATTCCAAAAATTTGTCGGTCACCAAAAATAAATAAATCCCCAGCGCTGCAGCTTCCAAGACCCCAACCTGCTTATATAAGGACCCAATAGCAAAGAGCGCACCACCAAAAAAGAGCGAAGCATAATCAAATTTACGTTTAATAGCGATCATCATGGCAAGCGTTATTGGTAAAATCATAAAAATTTCTGTCAGAGCTAAATTCCCCTCAATAATTCGAAGTGATGTCAAAAATCCAAAAATGGCTGCTGCAGCAAGTGCCCGTCTAACACCAATGGTTGCTTGGGCAATTTCATAAATAATTGTCGCTGTTGCCAAAACCACCACGATTGTTACCAGCCTTAACCAAAACATAGAAACCCCAAAAACATTGAAAATGGCTTGATAAGTCAGATAAATCATCGGCGGTTTGTTATCCCATGCCGTTTCATAAAGAACTCCTCCTAGATTTAGATTTCTGGCAACCGCTGCAAAAATTCCCTCATCTCCATACCAAAATGGCTCAAATAGTGATGGGAAACGCAGAAGAAAAGTCAGCAATAGAATAATAACAAGTAACCAGTGCTCTATATTTAAATAATTAGTTATGGTTTTCATCTGAATAAATTTTCAATTTTAAATTATTAATTTTCATTTAATTTGAAAAATTAAATTTTAAAACATTATAAATTCATTAGAAATTTTAAATTTCAAATTAATAATTCTTGACCACCGCTTCTGGGCCGCTATCACCCCGTCGCATTTCAAAATATCGGTTCGCTTCTGGATTTCTTACCTGTACAACTCCATTTTCAACATTTGCATCCAGCAAACTTTTACCGGAAAATTGAACCAATCCTTCCTCTAAAACTACCAGATTATTTTCCAAATGATTCTGGTTTCTATAGTAAAGCACTTCGGCAAAGGACGGAAGTACCGTTACAATTTCATCCTCACTTTGAATGTTTGGTACAACATCATTTGCATAAACTTGTTTAAATGAATGTGGGTAGCGCCTAAAAACATCAGTATCAATAGCTACACTCAGAAGAATTAGAGATCCGATTGGAATCATCATTAATATTTTTGGAAATTTCTGAGCTGTATGAACCATGACCATTGCAAGGGGAATCGAAGCTGGAATTAAATATCTCCAAAAAAATATCGGGCGGTAGGGAAGAGCAAATTCGCCAATTCTAAACCCCGGTAAACTAGCCAAAATAAAAGGTACGATAGCCCAACTCCAAATCAGTAGATATTGCTTCTCGAACCTAGGTCCTGAGCTCATCGAGTCTGAGCGGTTCGACTGAGCGCTCACCGTCGAATGTCCTGAGGGCTCTTCCCTCAGAGTCGAACGACTTGTCGAAGGATGCCTTAGAGCATGCTGAATAATTCCTGTCAAAACTAAAACTGAAGAAAGCCAAAACAAAATCGGTCTAAAAATTGTTTTATGCTCTCCGCCCAAAATTCTAAGTATCGCTTCAAAATGGGTCCGTTTATCAATTCCCCCTATCCAATAACTTTCACCAACCGATGTGAGCTGAGTGAACAAAAACGGAATCCATGGCAAATAACTAACTCCGACAATTGCAAAAACCCCAATCATCTTAAGTAATATTTTTCTGTCCCACAGCAAAATGTAGAAAAACTGCGAGGCGAGTACGAAAAACATGTAATAGTGAGTGTAAATTCCAAGCGTAGAGAATAAAACAAAAATTGCTGCCGTTTTTTTAGTAAATTTCTCGGAAAGTTGTACCAAGTAGTAAATTGATCCGGTTGCCGCAAATGCAAACATCGTATAGTTTCTGGCTTCAAAAGCGTAGGTAAAGAAAATTGGATTTAAGGCAACTACTACAGCCGATATCAGTCCGAAGTTGTTTAGACCCAAGAGTTCTTTTCTGTCATTCTGAGTCGAAGACGAAGAATCTCGAGATCCTTCACTGTCGTTCAGGATGACAGGGGGAAAGGATCCAGAGGCATAAGATGCCAATTTGTACACCAAAAAAATCGTCAGCAAATAGAATACTATCGAAACAAGTCTGGTGTTAACTTCTGTAGGTGCAACAAATTTGTAAAGAATTTCAATTATTGTGTAGTACCCCGGCGGGTGGAAATCCGCAGCCGTAGTCTTCAACATCTGCACATAAGGAAGTTGCGAAATCAAAGAAGTCCACGCCTCATCTCCCCAAAACCCGCGGGTTAAGTAATTTTGGGTTAAGGAAAACATATTGTCTCAAGTATAAACATGAACTCAAATATTTGACAATTCATCGTCAGCCAATTATTATTACAGTGTATGAAAAATATTGTCAGAAATACAGCTGTAATCTCAATTTCTATACCCAAAACTACTGCAGAGAAATTGGAACGTGAAAGAAAAGATCGGGGTCAATCCAGAAGCGCTTTTATCACTTCGTTAATTGATCAGGTCGCAGAGGATCAAAGGTGGCAAAGGTTGTTTAAAAAAGGTGAAGAAACTGCCAGAAAATTCGGCATCACCTCCGAGGATGACATAGATCGTATCCTCCATGAAGCCTAAACCAAAGGTAGTTTTTGATACCAATATCTACATATCAGGACTTTTATTTGGTGGTAATCCCAGAGCATGTTTACATTTAGCAAGAGAAGGTGAAATACTGCTTTTTACTTCAAGCGCCCTACTTTTTGAACTGTCTCAAAAGTTCAATAAGAAATTTCGGTGGCATGAACAAGAAATTAAAGATCTGCTACTTGGAATTAAAAAGTATAGTACTGTTGTACAACCCCAGACACAACTGGATGTCATAAAAATAGATCCACCCGACAATAGAATTTTAGAGTGCGCACTAGAAGCAAAAGTTGACTACATTATTTCCGGAGATAAAAAGCACGTTTTGCCTTTAAAGAAATTTAAAAATATTCCGATTGTCTCTGCCAAAGAATTCCTTGATGAGTTTTACGGTAAAAAATAAACCCGCGGGTTAAGTAATTTTGGGTGAGAGTTAACATTTGAAATTAGTATAGCAGTTCATTTGATAAAGGAAATAATAATAAATAAGCTTACAAAGCAGCAGACTAAGAACATCTAAAATAGTCGTATACTAAAGTTATGAAAGGCAATTTAGCAATTGCAGCTGCATTTGTAGCCGCAGTTGTAGTCGTGGTAAATGCTTTAATATTTATTAACAAATTTAAATCAGTCGACGAGTCATTGTTAGGTTCTTCACCAAAGCCCGAAGAATCTCCCAAATACAACATTGAGGATTTTAGGTTCACAAAAGAAGAACATTGGACTGCTTGTGCTCAAGGCCAATGTTTCCAAAAGACTATACTTCGAGGAGATGGAATTTTAACTAAAGAAGGAGATATTAATGAATATATTTTTGTGACTACCTTCGATTTGTTAACAATCACCAACAAATTAAAAAATACGCAAATACTGGAAAAAGACTGCAGCATACCCCAAAATCAAACACCTATTGATTACTCTGCAACTACTCTTATAGAGTACAAAGGAAAAACTAAAGAAATTAAATACCCCGGATGTCAAGAAGAGTTAGAGCAAATCGAAAAGTTGTTTCCCAAATCAAGAACCAATTAAACTTTTTCAGTCACTCTATTCAACGAAAGGGTCACTGCCCTAAATAAAATTCTAGACCTTCTCGGTGACCCTATACTCCAAATATTTTCCAAGCATTAGCCGGGTATGGGCATCTATTCCCGGTAGTGCCGTAAAAATAAAAGTTACAACCGGCAGTAAGAAAAATTCAAGAGGCACCATTAATTTTCTAAAAAAAGAAACTTTCTCTTCACGCTTCGGTCTTTGTTTTAGGTCTATAAAAATAATTGTCGCCAAAAACAGCCAACAAGAAGTTAGAATTCCAAAAGATACCCTCGGTAAATTCTGTCCCATCACAGTTTCTGCAAATAGCGGGTTCAAAATTACCGGTACGGTTGCTCCAAGAGTTATCGCAAACCAACTAACCGGCCACAGGAAATGGTCGGATAACACCCTAAAAACTCTCACTGTTCTTTTCCAAAATGGGATATGGGTATGGGTCATCCATTTTTTAAGAAAGTAAGCATCGTCACTAACCCCCCAAGCCCAGCGCTTTTCTTGTTCATAAAAATTTACTAAAGATTTCCAATATGTAGTAGATTCAGCGGCGTCTGCATAAACTGGCAAGAAAATCGGATCAACTTCAACATTCCCGTCTTTTGCAAAATAACTTTTGAAAAAGATTCTAAAATCCTCCGGAATAACATCTACATCCCAATATCCGACTTCATCTAAAAGTTTAAGAGATGTTGAATAAATCGAAAAGTTTATCAACTTGTCAGTTCTGCTATTTAAACCTGTTTGCCAAATAGATCCCAGAGTATTCATTACACGAATTGGCGCTGGAACTTTCCAAATATTTGTATAGAAAAGAACAATTGGTTGCCAAAACCTCAGATGTCTATCATCATCTGCTAAAAATTTATAAGTTAATGCAGTGAGAAATTTTTTACTAAATACGCCATCAGCATCTTTCGAAGTTACAGTAATATAATTGATATCTCTTTTTTGATTATCTACCAATATTTTCTTGGCGATTTTCCCAGCATAAGCTTCATTAGAAGATTTACCTTTAACCTCTTTAACTATGTCTGGATGATAAGTGACGATAAGATTAGCAAATTTCTGTTTGTATTTGGAAGTTAAAGCTTTTGCTTTTTTCCTTGCCTCTGCACCCTCTCTTTTTTCAAAAGCTAGGACAACGGAAATCTGGTCCCCGGATATCTCTTGATTCTCGATTGACTCTAAGCCTCGATCAATAGTGTGCAAAGGTTCTTTATAAGTTGGGATAACAATTAAGTGATGCATCTTTTTAAAATTGGGCTGTTTTTCAGCATCGGCTAGCCAATTGTATTTTTCAGAAGCATTCATTTTTATGTGCGATGTCAAAGCACTTATTGCAAACGAACCGGATTTGTAAAACCAAAGAATGTCGAAAAAGATTATGTAATAGGCAACATAATGGGGGATCCAGAAAGCTCCCCAGAATGGGAATAGGATAAAAGTCCACGAAAAAGTTCCCGGCAATATTTCCAGGAACCTATGAACCTGTTTGTCATAGCGCTCGACTAATTTTTTCAGCATATCAAAAGCCCCATAGTATATCAGTTAGCTTCGCTGATTACAATAAGTTAAAAAGTTTTCGGGCATTTGCTGAAGTTTTGGAAGATACTTCATCAACCGTTTGATTTCTAATGCCTGCAATAAACTGCGCCACAATTTTAACATTTTTCGGTTCGTTTTTGGATCCGCGAACCGGATCTGGTGCCAGAAACGGAGAATCAGTTTCTACGAGCATTCGATCAAATGGGATTTTTCTAGCTACTTCTTGAATTTCTCTGGCATTTTGAAAGGTCACAATGCCTGAAAAGGAAATATAAAATCCTAGATCCAGCGCGCGCTTGGCATCATCCCAGTTGCCGGTCCATGAGTGGAAGACTCCTCTTAGCTTATTGTTCGAGCTCGCTCGCCTCGCTTTGCGGGCGAAGCGTGTCGAGAACTTCTCGATTCGACCTCCGGTCTCACTCGAAGAATAATTTTTAACATTGGTAATCAGCTCAAAGATTTCGCTCCAACCGTTGCGACAATGAATAACCAGCGGCAGTTTTAACTCAGCTGCTAGTCTTATCTGCGCCCCAAACAATTCCCGCTGATATTTTTTGTTCTTTTCTGATGTTTCTTGTTTTAGACCCGCAGTTTGCGAGAATCGCAAGCTTTGCTTATTGTTTCCTGTTTCTCGTTCGTAGTAATCCAGCCCGCATTCGCCAATGGCGACTACCTTATCGGAGGCCGAAACTAAAGATCTTAGCTGTTTCAATATATCATTATAATGAAGTCGTTTAAGTTCTTCTCTTGTATCTTTTGGATGGAGCCCAACTGTTGCATAGATTTCTGGGAAATTTTCTTTTGCTCCTCGAAGTCCTGAGCGAAGTCGAACGGACGAAGGGGAGTCGGCAATCTCGATGGTTTTTTTGCTCGATGCTAGCGAGGTTCCAATAGTCACAATTTTTTCAACCCCCGCATCTTTTGCTCGCACGAGCGCACCTTCCAGATCTTCAACTGCTTCCAAATGCGCGTGGGAATCAACAAGCATCAAATTTCTCTCAAGACTTTTCTCAAATCCGTAATTTTATATTTTGCATTTGTTTTGACATTGGAGAAATATTTACTCACGTACTGGTAAGTAGTCGCATTTAATAATAGTCCTGCGTCAATATCTCCGGATCTATCACCAATTACAATTACTTGAGAACCGTCAATCTCATGATTTTGCGCAAAACTTTTAATCGCTTTTGCTTTTAAAGCAGCGATATCAAATTCCCCATCTAGCGAATGCCTGTCAATACCAAAAACTCCGTCGACATATTTGGTGACTTTAACCACTCTTAAAAAGCGCTTGATATGGGGTTGGGAAGATGTCGAAACGATAATATTTTTGTGGCCAGCCTTCTGAATTTTGGCCAAAACTTCATGAGCCCAAGGTGCCGCTTTAATATATTTTTCGATATGCTTTCTGTTTTGACGATCTCTAATTTGGTTTCGAAGTTCTAATATCTCAGCATTGGAAAGTTTTGGGAAAAAGTGCTTAAGATAATCAAGGATACTGACACCAAACAATCTTCTGACTTCTTCAAGTTCAATGGTTGTTTGGTAATTGATTTCTTGAGCCAATTTCCTCAAAATTACAGCAAATCCTACTTCTGTGCCTTGCTCTAACGTTCCATGAAAATCCCAGGCAAAAAGTTTTAGCCCTTTCATATTCTGGGAAAAAGAGGTTTTTGGGCGGTAACTTTTCCTGTAAATTGATCTAAAATTTTTTCAGATGTTGCCGGCAAAAATGGGCTCAAATTGAAAGCAATTTCTCGGATTTCAGAAGAGATTGGTGTAATAACCCGTTTTAAGGTCCGACCTTCAAGCTCCCATGGTTTTTCCTCATTTATTTTTTTATCAAGAGCGCTAATTTCTTCCCAAAGAGCGATTAAAGCCTGGTCAAATCTGTATTGTTTTAAATTTTCTCCGACTTCTTTTTTAAACTTGAAATTTTTCTTCGGCGGCAAGCTTAAGTTTGTATCGGCAGCTAGTCTGGCAACTCGTGCCACTAAATTCCCCAGACCGTTTGCCAGTTCCCCATTGTAAATTTCTTTAAACCGTGAAATTGAAAAGTCACCATCGCCCCATGCCGGAATTTCGCGAAGTAAGTAATAACGAACCGCTTCAACTCCGAATTTCTCAACCAACTCAAATGGGTCGATAGTGTTGCCTAAAGATTTAGAAATTTTTTGGCCTTCAACCGTGATGTATCCATGTACGAATTCTGCACTCGGCAGGGGAACACCGGCACTTGCCAGCATTGCCGGCCAGTAAACGCTATGGAATCGAATTATGCCTTTGCCAATTACATGAACTCGATTTGGGTTATTTTTCCAAAATTCACTAAATAATTTTTCATCACTGCCGTATCCAAGAACTGTAATATAAGTTGCCAAAGCATCAAACCAAACATACATTACCTGCCCGCCTCGCGTCGACAAGTCTCCACGAGTCGAGGCGGGTGAGTCATCACCCGGAACCGGAACTCCCCAGCCTCTTGCCCGCTCAAATGATCTACTTATCGAAAAATCTTCTAAGCCCTGTTTTATAAAAGAAAGAATTTCGTTGCGGCGCGTGTCAGGGATTATTTTTAATTTGTTCGAGGTAATTAATTTTTCTAAATATTTTTGGTAATTGCTAAGCCTGAAAAAATAATTTTCTTCTTCGACTTCTTCCGGACTTACGCCATGTTCAGGGCATCTACCCTCGATTAACTCACTTTCCTTGTAAAAAAGTTCGCACCCAACGCAGTAAAGACCGTGATATATTTTTTTATAAATATCTTCTTTTTTGCATAAACTCCAAAGTTTTTGGGCACCTTTAAAATGGTGTTCTTTACTCGTTCTATTAAATGCGTCGTAAGTCAAATTCAATGTATCTTGAAGTTTTTCGTACTGCGCAGCATATTTATCTACCCATTGTTGGGTTTTGACTCCGGCTTCTTGGGCGGCCTTCACGTTTTTCAGGGAATTCTCGTCTGCCCCAGAAGAAAAGAACACATTATACCCACTCGCTCGATAAAATCTCGCAAGCGCATCTGCTTGCACAACCTCAAGCGCAAAGCCAATGTGCGGGCTGGCATTTACATACGGAATAGCAGTAGTTATGTAAATTTTCTTTGTCATAATTGTGATGAGTTTATTGAACCAATAGGGAAATTCTAACAGAGCGAATAAGCAAAAACCAAAGCGTACAATTAAACTTTAATGATTTAAATCATTAAAGTAGAAGATCTACGATTGTGTCATGTCCCAACCCTTTGTCTAATTTGTAATGGCAATGAAAAAGTGAAATGATAAATCCTCTCCACTTTTCAGTTTCTTAACTGATCCGCCTTTGGAGGACCAATTCCTAGACTAAACCAGTATATAGTAGTCAGTATTAAGTATTTTGGATTTGACAAAGTCAACGCAGTGTTATAACATTGTTAGTACAATGATTCAAAAAATTATTAGGGTGGGCAATTCCGTCGCTGTCACGATTCCTAAAAAGATTCTTGAAGAAAAAAACTTAAAAGTTGGTCAACAGGCGGATGTCGATATCCAACCTGTTAAAAAAACAAAGGCAAAAATTACCCCAGAGTTTATTGAATGGGTGGATAAATATATCGAGAATAACCGTCCAGCCCTCGAAGAGCTTGCCAATAAATGACCAAATTCCCGACTTTGGATGAAGTCGTTGCTATCCATTTTCGTGTTACAGAAAAAACCGGTGGGTCTCAAGGTGTCAGAGATTGGGATCTGTTAGCTTCTGCGCTTGGCAGACCTCAAGCGACTTTTGGAGGAGAAGATTTATACCCTGGCATCTTATTAAAAGCAGCAGCTCTTCTTCAGTCACTATCATCTAATCATCCTTTTGTTGATGGCAATAAACGAACAGCACTCGCAACTCTAGAATATTTCTTATTTCTTAATGACAAAAAAATAAAAGCAACTCAGAGAGAAAAAGTTGAATTAACATTATGGTCCGAAAATAAAAAGCCGACAATTGAAGAGATTGCCAAATGGATAGAGAAACATATTTAATAGAAGTATGCCTGCTCTGCCCAAATTACCAAGTTTGCCTGTAGTAAAAATTCTTATATACTTTTTTACTGTTGTATTTGCGCTTGCAAGCGGGATCGCAGCAGGCACCATACTTTTTAAGGCTAAAAACCCAGACGCCCAAATTAATCTATACGGCACGGTACCTTCTCCAACCCCTGTCCCGTCACCGATAATTCAGAGATCACCTTCCCCCATACCTTCCCCCACAGGAAACGTAATTCCGGACGACTGGCTAACCTATACGAACGAAATCTTAGGTTTTGAATTCAGCTACCCACCAGATGTAACCATTGAAGAGGCTGATCTCCGTGGAGATTCTATTTCCGGCTCATTAATAAGCCCGGCAGAATTTACTTACGCGGTTAGTGCTAAATTTAATGATACTGAGTTGGTCTATATTGCTTCATCGGTCAATGTACAAAGTGATTATCTACCAGTTGATCCCAAAGCTGCAGCTGAAGCTCTCAAGGCCGAAAATGAAGTTGATGGTGAAGATGGATTGCAAATGACTATAGTTGAAACTGCTCTTGGCGAAAATAAGGCTTATAAAGTTGAATCGACCAACAATCCGCTACTTGTATACTTTGTGCTATCTAGTGGAAAAGACGAGACCAGCGAAATTTCAATTTCAACTATCGCTGAAAAAACCCGAGCTCAAACAGTCGAGCAAATCATCAGATCCTTCAAATTCCTAGAATAATTTTTATTGCTGAGGCTGTGGAGTCGGTTCAGGCTCTGGCCGAGGGCAAGTGACACAATAATCTTTATTGCTATAAGTATCTTTCAAGATAACTACATCTTTTTCTTCCGCATTAGGAGATCCGGCTTCCACTACCTGCCCGGTCGTTACATCAACCCAAACTTTAGTTAGCTTAAACGTGTCTTCCTTTGGTACAGTGCCTGTAATGAAATATTCAAATCTGTTTGCACAACTATCATTTTTCGGTCCACCGGTTTGCCCACATATTTCTGTGCCCACTACGCCGCTTGGTACCTTAAATGTTTCATTGATCTTATCTTTTAATATGAACGTCATAATTTCATTCCAGATTGGCGTTGCGCCGGTTATTCCGGAAGCAACGGCGCGCATTGGCGTATTGTCATTGTTGCCAACCCAAGTAACTACCAAATAACTTGGTGTATAACCTATTGTCCAATTATCTCGCTTATCATCCGTTGTTCCGGTTTTAACCGCAACTGTTTTACCGCGAATATTCAAAAGGCTATTTGCACCAAAAGCTGCTGATCTTGCACCGTTGTCACTAAGAATACTGGAGATTAAAAACGAAGTTTCGCGTGAAAGAACACGTTCACCCTTCGGTTGCTTAAATTCTTCAATGATTTTCCCACTCGAGTCTTCGATTTTTAAAATTGGAGACAAAGGAATCCTTTCGCCTTCGTTAGCAAATCCCCCGAAAGCTTCTGCGTGTTCTGTCATTCTTACTTCACCGCCACCCAAGGTTAGCGATAGCCCGTATCTGGATTCATCTTCGAATGTGGTAATGCCCATTTTACGAGCTTGTTTAATCATTTCACCAACACCATTAAGTGCCAGAACTTTTACTGCCGGAATATTGTATGAGTTCGCGAGGGCTTCTCGCGCAGAAACAGCCCCATGATACTTACCATCGTAATTAACTGGTCTATATGGTTTTGGTCCACCGGAAAAAGTTGTCGGTGAATCGATAATAATTGTTGCTGGGGTGATTAATTTTCGCTCCAGGGCAGTTGCATAATTTACCGGCTTAATAGAAGATCCAGGCTGCCGCAGCGCAACGGTTACATTTACATTGCCGTCATTCTCAACATCAAAGAAATCCTTACTACCGACCATTGCTAAAATTTCTCCACTTTTTGGTTTTGTCACAAGAGCCGCACCGTTCCCAACGTTGAAGCTGGAAAGTCCATTTACATTGTCGGCCACAATTTTTTGTGCTTCTTCCTGAATTCCTAGATCAAGCGAAGTAGTTACTTTCAATCCGCCATGTGCTGCAACAGTCTCACCGTATTTTTCTGCTAGAAATTCCCTTACAAACATTACAAAGTGTGGTGCTTTTATATCTATTCTTGCCTCTTGAAATTTGAGTTCTTCTTTTGAAACGATTTCTGCTTCATCGCGAGTTATATAACCTTCTTCGATCATTCGATTCAAAACCAAAATCTGACGAGTTTTGGCTCGCGTTGGATCTTGCCCAAAAGGTGAATAATAACTCGGTGCGGCCGGCAAACCAGCAAGCATTGCACTCTCTGCAAGAGTTAAATCTTTAACTTCTTTGCCAAAATATTGTTCAGCGGCAGCTGCAACCCCCCAAGCAGTTCCGCCAAAAGGAACTTGGTTCAAATACATTTCCAAAATTCTGTCTTTTGGGAAGGCCATTTCGACTCGAAATGCTAAATATAGCTCTTTTAGCTTTCGATCGATTGTTCGCTCTGGCGTCAAAAAAACACTTTTAACGAGCTGTTGGGTAATTGTCGAGCCACCTTGCAAAGTACCCTGAAACACTGTTTTATTAAATGCTCTAACTATTCCGTAAATATCAAAGCCTTTGTGCTTATAAAAATCTTTATCCTCAATTGCCAGTGTCGCCCGAATCATATGTTGGGGAACTTCACTCAAAGGAACAAGAGTCCTGTTTTCATCTGTATAAACATTAAATAAAAGCTCGCCATTTCTGTCATAAATTTTTGTAGTTTGCGGGATCTCTCGATTTTCGAGCTGCTTAGGACTTGGTAAATCGCGAGTTATAAACCAGCTCACTGTTATTAAAATAAAAATCGTGGCTAGTCCTACCTTAAAGCTTCTGTCCTGATGAATAAGCGGGTGTTTAAGTGTTTTTCTTGTTGCTTTAACAGGTTTTAATTTAAGAAGATCAAACCTGGCTTTTTTGAAAACTGCGACAATTGCTTTTGAAAACTGCTTTAAAGTCCAAATTGTGACATCACCAAAAAAAGTTACCAAGCGAATGAACCAGGTCAAAAATCCAATTAAGAATCCAATAATTTTTGTCGTAATCTGCCCAAATAATTTTAAAATAGCCATAAATCGAAGAGAAAGTGTGCCTATTTTAACCTAAATCTCATCAATTTGACAGGGGGTCGATTTGGTATAATTTGCCAGAGATGGCAGAAGTAAAAGAAAAACGCGGCCCCATAGAAAAGACAGAAAAAGGTTGGCCTATAAACCCAATCGGTGTAGTTGCTCTGGTAATTTTTGGCCTCGTTATTATTTTCTTAATTGCGAAACCTCTGACTCAAAAGCAAACGACAATTCTTCAACAAAATCAGCAAGAATTCAGTGAAGGCGGCACAATTACTACACCACAAGCGGGTGATATTATCAGAGATTCAACTTTGCCGATCAGCCTCTCAGTCGACGATCAGGAAAATGTAGTCAAGGTCCAGTTTTGGGCCAAAACTTATGCCGATGGCCAGTGGCAGGTGATTGGGGAAAAAGTATCAGCGCCATTTACTCTCAACTGGCAAATCCCTGCATCCTTCCAAAACAAAGCAATTGCCATAACTTCGCACATCTACACCCGCGATGACCAAATAATCAAAGACCCCGGTGGCTGGCGAGAGGGGATAATTATCCTTAGCAACTAGTTTCCAGCTACCAGTAACCAGCAACCACTTATTCCCCCCCTAAAAAACTCCAAATTGCAAATAGGCTGACTGCCAAACCGGCCAGAATTAGGTTGAAAATTGATATCAGTTGCAAAATTGCGAGTGTTGACGCTAAAGCTACGAAAAACGCCACAAAAACACTCATCTTAAAAGAAGTTTTTATGTACCAGTTCACACTGTATCTTTTGTAGAATCTGGTTCTTACAAAAAACAAAAACAACCCCAGAAATCCGGCAACTGTCGCGAAAATCAAAAAAATCAAAAGCGCGAAATTGTACCAGCCCGCACTATCAGGATCAACAGCAACCACAATCCAAGAGATGCCGAATGTCGATGCGACTGAGATAAGAAACACAAAAGGAAGTAACCGTTGCATAAATCTATTTTAATTAAATTCTAAATTATAATATCTAAATACTAAACAATATTTAAATTCTAAATCATAATTATCAAAAGAGTTTATAATTTTTAATTTTGATTATTGTAATTTGTTTAGAATTTAGTATTTCGTGCTTCGAATTTGCTAAAATCTAGCGGATGGATTCGCAGACAATTTTAATTCTGGTCGCCTCTTTAGTAATCGCAGCTTTGGCAGTCATCTATTTCCAAATAAAAAAACTGACAGAAAATAAAAATAGTGACGAAACTACTAAACTCTTAACTCAACTTGTTTCCGATATGCGCGGTTCCATGGACAATACTACAGAATCCATGGTCAAACAGACTAAAGCTATCAATGAGAGACTTGATAGGGCAGCTCAAGTAATTTCGGGAGTATCCAAGAGTGTAGGCGAGATGACCGAACTTGGCAGATCTATGAAAGATCTACAGGAATTTCTGCGCTCACCCAAAATGCGCGGGCAAATTGGTGAGGCTGTACTCAAAGATATTTTAGGTCAAGCTTTGCCCAAACAACATTTTCACTTGCAATACGCATTTAAAGGAGGGGAAATTGTAGACGCGGCGATTCAGCTTGAACAAGGAATTATTCCAATAGATGCTAAATTCCCTATGGAAAATTTCCGCAAGATGACAAAGGCGCGTGAAGAAAAAGATCAAGCCATCCACCGAAAGGCATTTATATCAGACGTAAAAAAGCACATCGACGCGATCAGCACGAAATACATCCGTCCACAAGAAGGAACATTGGATTTTGCACTAATGTACATCCCTTCCGAACCGGTATATTACGAAATGATTTCAAATGCGCCTGAACTGGACGATTACGCCTACCGCAAACGCGTGCGCCCGGTTTCCCCAAGCACCATGTATGCTTACTTGCGTGCAATCATCATGAGTTTGGAAGGCTCAAAAATCGAAGCCCAAGCCGGCCAAATTCTGGCAGCTCTTCGCGAAATCGGCGACGAGACCGACAAATTCGGCGGAAGTCTCTCAGTTCTTACCAAGCACATCAAAAACGCCGCCGCCAGCTCTGACGATGTCAACACCCGCTTCTCTCGTCTGAGCTCGAAGATATCAACAGTGCAGACCATAGAAAGTCACAAAACTAAAGGTTTAAAACCAAAAGGTTAAACAGCTTGACCCAAAATATCAAGTGTGTATAATTAATGTGTAATGCAGACACAAAGGATCAATATTACATTGCCCGCGGATTTGGCGCGAGATCTCAGGAAAACAATTCCCGGCGGATCACGCAGTAAGTTCATTGCCGCAGCTTTAGAAGAAAAATTGAAACGCAAAAAAAACCTTAAAAAAGACTTAATCAAAAGCCTCAAATTAAATAGTAAAATTTATAGAGAGATTCAGGAAGATTTTAAGTACGTAGATGCAGAAGCATTCGAAAAGTTACCCTAAACGCGGCGAAATTTTTATCGCGGATTTGGATCCGGGTTTTGGCCGTGAAATGCGCAAAAAACGACCTATACTTGTAATTTCTAACAATACTTTAAATAAAAATTCTAATACTCTTATAATGGTACCTTTCAGCTCAATCGTTCCCGAATTTATGGGTCCTAACATTGTAGACATAGAGAATGAAGGCCTAGACAAGCGATCGGCTATTATTGTTGACCAAATTCGTTCGGTAGACAAGGGAAGATTGATAAACAAGGTAGGGAATCTTACCAGTTACAAGTTATTTGAAGTCGAAGACGCTCTCAAAATCGTTTTGGGTCTTGAATCGCTTGTTTAAAATAACAAATATGAATCACAAAAAAAGCGACGACGTCAACAGCCATTTCACTAGATTGTCGTCCAAAATATCGACTGTCTAAACCATAGAAGCTGCAAGTCCTGAGGCTTTAGCTCGAAGGGCAAAATCAGCAAAAAGAATTAAAGCTAAATAATTGCTACCAAATCAATTCAACTGCTATAATCTTGCCTCATGTACGACGAGAGAGTTAAGGAAATACTTGGTTTCGATCCAGAAAAAGCAGAAAAACTAAATGGGAGTAGTGTGACAAATGTAGATGACCGGTCCAAACTCAGAGAGATAGATCCCGGGAGAAACCTTCCCCAAAACCATTTCGATTTGGATTTTTTAACATACATAGACAGGTTAAAAAGAGAAAGAGAATCGAAGGATTTTGTTGTATTTTCCTATCCAGAAAGAGAGTTCCATGTTCAAGTTGATCCACAACGTAAAGTATCGCGAGTTTATTCATCAAGGCTATGTTTAGGTTACGAACCAGAATCCGTTGCAAGTTTTTGGACGCACAACAAGATAGCACCACACCTTATAAAGAGGGTTTTTGATCACGAAGACTACTTTCAAGCTACTCTCAATTTTATCCCACCAACCACCCTTTATGAGCTAACTCTGGTCAGAGGGAGGCCAAACAGTGAAGACAACGCAGTGCTAGTGATAAATTACCATACTACTTCTTCTAACAAGACCCAAGCAGATTCAGATCCTTTTTTTCTGTTATACAAATCCGCTACTGGTGGTTATTCTGATTTTTTTAGAAAATCAGACTACGAGCAAATATTGATGCGTGGTGAACTTCAAACTCAAGGAAGAAATAGTGACTATCATTTCCATTTAGAAGACGGGAAATTGGTAATGCAAAGATTCAGGGATAGTCAACTTCTAGATTTTGTAGACTTTGATTCTAACCCGTCAGGAGAGCGCATGGTGCAAGAGCTATTTCACCCCAGTATACTGCAAAATCCGACTCAACCGCCAAATCGCTGGGATTACATGTGGGCAGATGCCGATCTACTAGATTTGGTTGGTGTGAAGTGGGAAAGATCTTAAGCTCCCGAAGTTTTCGTGTTACTACATTCAAATGCTGAAATACCTACTTCACTGATTCGAATCAGTGAAGTAATAAATATTTGGCCAAATTAATCGATTAACTTGACCAGAGATCTAAGATTTAGAAAACTCATGCTAAAATGGCCGCGTGGCTGATTTACTCAAAGATTTAAACCATGAACAATTGGAAGCGGTTAAAACAACCGAAGGTCCGCTTCTAATTATCGCCGGAGCCGGGACTGGTAAAACTACAGTAATTGCTCGGCGCATTGCTTACATTATTGAAAAAAAGTTAGCCAAACCCTCTGAAATTTTGGCACTCACTTTTACAGACAAGGCTGCCGGAGAAATGGAAGAGCGCGTCGACCAACTCGTTCCATACGGTTTTATCGACACTTGGATTTCTACGTTCCATGCTTTTGGTGACCGTGTTCTTCGTGAAAACGCTTTAGAAATTGGTTTTTCACCAGACTTCAAGGTTTTTAGCAAGCCCCAACAAGTTTTATTTTTCCAGCAAAATTTGTTTCGATTTGAGTTAGATTATTGGCGGCCGCTTAGTAATCCCACAAAATTTATTTCGTCAATTTTAGATTTTTTCTCAAGACTAAAAGACGAGAACGTCAGTCCAGCTGAGTTTTCGCAATACGTTAAACGCCAGTTAACCCTGAGCAAAGTCGAAGGGCTAAAGGCTAAAGGCGATGAGAAAGCAGAAGCAAAAAAATACAAAGAACTTGCGCATGCTTTTGAAAAATATGAAAAGTTTAAAGACGAAGCTGGATTTTTAGATTTTGGTGACCAGGTTGTTAAAACGATTGAACTATTCACGCGTCGCCCAAAACTTTTAAAAAATTATCAACAACAATTTAAATACATTTTGGTAGACGAATATCAAGATACAAATTTTGCCCAAAACGAACTTGTCAAAACTTTGGCAAGCTCTCACAAAAATATTTGTGTAGTTGGCGATGACGATCAATCGATTTATAAATTCCGCGGCGCTGCAATTTCCAACATTTTAGAATTTAAGAAAAATTATCCAAAAACAAAACAGGTAGTTTTAACGGTTAATTATCGATCCACTCAAAAAATTCTAGACAGCGCTTACCGCTTAATTAGGCACAATGACCCAAACCGATTGGAAGTCCAAAATAAAATTGATAAAAAACTCAAATCCATCAAAACTAATGTCGGGCATTTGCCTCAGGAAATTTTTGCGGACACGCTGAGCGAAGAAGCCGATCTGGTTGCTGAAGAAATTGAAAGATTGATAAATCAAAAAAGCGTTAAGCGTTACACATACAGAGATTTTGCAATTTTAGTTCGCGCCAATTTCCAGGCTGATCATTTCTTAAGATCACTTAATATGAAAGGTATCCCTCACAAGTTTGTTGGTTCATCTGGCCTATATCAGCAAGAAGAAGTCAGTATTTTAATTTCATATCTTACTGCAATTACAAATTTTGAAGATAGCTTAAATATTTACAACCTAATAACATCGGACATTTATCAATTACCACCAACCGATGCTATCAAACTGACGTCTTTTGCAAAGAAAAAGAATCGATCTTTGTACTATTTATTAAAGAATTTGGAGATACATTCTAGCTCTAAGAGACGTCATTCTGAGCGAAGCGAAGAATCACAAGATCCTTCGTCGACTGCGTCTCCTCAGGATGACATGGGTATGGGGCTTAAAGAATTCGAATTATCTAGCGAAAGCCAATCAATTATCGAAAAAATCTTGAATGACTTAGATGAATCCATCAAGCTCTCCCGTCGCCAAAATGTTGGCAAAGTTTTATACGATTTTCTAAAACGCACCGGATATCTCACGCGGTTAGATCGCGAGAACCAAGTGGAAGGGCAGATAAAAATCCAAAACATTGCCAAATTTTTCGACAAGATAAAAGAGTTTGAACAAGTTGCGTCTAATAATTCGACTCAAAATTTCATAGAATACCTCGAGGCTCTTCGGTCTGCCGGAGACGACCCGGCAACAATTGAGTTCGATCCCGACTTAGATGCCGTTAATGTCATGACGGTTCACGGTGCTAAAGGCTTAGAATTCCCGGTTGTCTTTATGGTTAATTTGGTATCCGACAGATTCCCTAGCCGATATCGTGGTGAAGCAATAGAGGTTCCAGAAAAAATTATTCGCGAAACTTTGCCCTCTGGTGATTGGCATATGCAGGAGGAAAGGAGGCTTTTTTATGTTGGGGTAACTCGTGCCATGGATTTAGCGTACTTTTCTTGGTCACGGGATGTTGGAGGCAGAAGGCTTAAAAAGATTTCACCATTTGTTTTGGAAGCGCTTGATAAGCCAAAAGCAGATAGTATATTTACCAAACTGTCTCCACTTGAAAAAATTGAAAAGTTTGCACCAGCCCCTACATCCACCGGCTGGCAGACGAGCCAACAAGTTTTATTCGACGTTGACGTTTTAAAACTTACCCAAGGTTCGATCGACGATTATTTAACTTGCGCTTTTAAATATCGTTATGTGCACATTTTACGTCTTCCCATAGTTCGTCATCATGCAATTGCTTATGGCGCCGCTCTTCACACGGCAGTTGCCCAGTTTTTTCGAGTTAAAAAAAGCGGACAGCTAATGTCGCTGGGAAATCTTCTAGAAGTTTTTGAAAATGCCTGGGACAGCGAAGGATTTTTAACAGTTGAGCATGAAGAAAAAAGAAAAGCTCAAGGTAAAATTGCCCTGGAGCAATTCTATAAACGTGAATCAAAAACTAAAGACGTTCCCAGTCTCATTGAATCACCCTTCAAGTTTTCTCTGTCGGGCGTTACGATTACCGGTCGATTCGATAGAGTAGACGTTAGAAAAGGTTCCGAAGTCGAAATTATAGATTACAAATCTTCAGAAAATATTGACGAGGGAAGAGCGAATAGCCAGGCTAAAGAATCGACTCAGCTTGCAGTCTACGCTCTCTATTATTACAAAAGCCACAAAATTATTCCCCAAAAACTCACGCTCCATTTTTTAGAAACCGGAATTGAAGGATTTTATACTCCGACCCAAGAAACTTTAGAAAAAACCGAAAAATTAATTATAGACACCGCAGACAATATCAGAAGGGATATTACTAACAATCATTTCGCAGCCAATCCCAAATATTTCGGCCGCGAACCTGCATGCAATTATTGTGCTTATAATTCGATATGTCCTTTCTCATTAGCAAAGATTACATAATTGCATGCACCCTGAGCTTGTCGAAGGGGACTTGTGTATACTGTGCTTATAAATCTATCTGTCCATTTTCTTTAGCAAAACCGTGATCTAGCCACCTCCGAGGTGAAGTCTGGTCGGCGACAAGAGAACACCTCGGAGGTGAATATAATTTAAAATGCAGATTATCGTCGGAGCTCTTCTTATTATCGTTGCGATTTTTCTTCTTTTAGTTATTTTAGTGGGCGTATTTTATGCAATCGATATTTTTCTGGACCTTCCTTACGTTGCCACAAAACGCCATAAAATTGAAACGATTATAAAGCTTGCTCAAATTAAAAAAGGGGAGACGGTTGTAGATCTTGGTTCGGGTGACGGCAGGCTGCTTTTTGCTGCAGCCGAAAAGGGTGCTCAAGCAAGAGGTTACGAACTCAATCCATTTTTAATCGGTTTAACTCTAATCCACACAAAGCTGAAAGGTTTAGGTAACCAAATTGAAATTGAGAAAAAAAATATGTGGAAAGCGGATTTAAAAATCGCCGACGTAATTTTTGTCTATAGCCTAAAAAAATCAATTAAAAAATTCGAAGACTTTGTTTACAAAAACGCTACACCCGGAACTAGAATTGTAGTAAATTTGCATTCTTTCCCCGACAAAAAACCCATTAAAGTTAAAGACGGAATTTATCTCTACAAAGTTTGACTTATAAACCCGGATAAATATCCCCGATAGATTTGCGGATTACAGTATTAATAAAAACGAGCTCCCTAAATTCCACAAAAAACTGCAATAATAAAATCCCCAAAAGGGAAACCATCAATACTTTCGAAAGTGAACCCTGTTTTTTGGCAACACCACGAAAATACCAGCCGCCCAGTATTCCCAATATTGTTAAAATTATGGTTGAAGCGACAATCCAGGAAGGAACTGTTGGTAACTGTACTTGAGTTGCAAACTTTACGGCAGAAACATCAGCAAAAGACTTTGGCGAGTAAATGACAGAAAAACTAAAGAGTGCAAATAAAATCGTATAAACAAGCGTCATTGTTGGAACGAGGATATGAAGCACGCCTTTTTTACTCGCTGCATACATTGTCCAGATTGTAGTAAATGGCGGGATGGCAAGCCCCCAGAAAACATAGCCGCCGACTCCCGTCTTTTTCACTTCGCTATTTTGTGCAATTATCTTATCTATCTCACTTAATAATTTAGGACTTTCGGCATTTTCCAATCTTTACCGCCGTCCCATCCTCAACATCAGCCATCTCATTCTGTCGGCCATATTTAAGCTTTTGTAAAGAGCATTATTTAAAATCAAATCATAAGTTCCCACATACTCGACATGCAAACCGCCATATCCTGCTTTAAACTTATGGAAGCCGTACCAAGGGTCTTTTTCTGTAACTTTTGGGCTCAAAGCTCCCCACATATCAAAGACTTTAAGCCCCATATTTTTGCCAAGGCGAATCGCTTCCCAAGCTATTAAATTAGACGCCATAACTTCTTTATGTTCCAAAGAAGAACCCCCATATGGATAATAAAGAGTATCCTTAAAATTCAGGAGCATCCAAGCAACAAGCGGCTTTCCTCGATACCTTGCCATCAAAACCCTCGCCATACCAGCCGGCATTAAAGTTTCCCAAACCAGTTTATGATATTGGGGTGTATGGCCAAAATATTTTTGCCGCTTTGTAGTTTCAAAATAAAGTTTTAAATAAATATCAAAATCAATTTCGTCTGTACTGTCTTTAACTTCTACGCCGTATCTTTGGGCTACTTTAATGTTGTAACGAGTTTTGGGGTGCATGGCAGCGAGTAAACTATCCTCACTTTTTGTAAGGTCAATTAAAAAATTCCATTTGGTAAACAAAGGTTTTTTCGAAGGTATTAAACCAAAATTTTTAAAATCGGCAATAATATCTTTTTCACCCTTTTCACTAGCTAAAACCACATTCGGCTCAAGCTTAATAAATGCGGCATTTTTACTTTTTGCTTCCTCTTTAAGCGCAGCAATCATTCTGGTATTTGGCATTGGCCCTTTTGGAAAGTAGCCAATTTTTTTGGGGAAAAGCGGAACTTTGTGGAAAGTCAATTGGTAACCTTCTTCTAAATGGTCACCTTCAAAGTGTCCTAGCCTTACTACATCGAGCCCGGTTTTTCTACGAAATTCTCCCCATTCCCAAGACTGAACAAGATGATTAACTTTTTTGTTATATAAATTCTTTTCGTTTTCTTCGACTTCACGAACAATCATAGTTTACCTAATTTTATCCTATCACTCTTTTGAGAAAATTATGATGCCTTTTTAACTCTCAAAATTAAGAAAGATCCTAAATTTGCTAAAAGCAGCGCAGGCAAGAAAATTGTAGAAAATGCCGTAAATCTAGATATCAAAATTGCCAAAATTGCCACCATCAACCCAAAACTATACTTAAGGTGCCCAGCAATTGGAGAAGTAATTGGCTCCGGAAGCATAACAAGTGCAAAAAACAAAAGAGTTGGGTCAACTATGGTTCTTGCAGCGATATCAAATGTCGATGTGGATAACAGGTATAAAAAATAAACTAATAAAAAACCTAAAGGCAAAAAGAGCCTTTTGAGCTTCCAAAGGATTCTTAACATCAACGGGATGAGGATAATTAGCGGTAAAAACCCCCAAGCAACTGCCCACCAGGAAACGGTTGTTCCAAAAATTAAAAAAACCGCCATGATGCCAAACGCTGCCGGATTAAAAATATGCTGACGTATTCCCGCCACCACAAATTGCTTTGAAAGTGAGGCCAAAATCGAGGCAAGAATAATTACATAAAAAGGTTCTGTGGGAGCTAAGATCAGACCAATTAAAAATCCGGAAACAACTGCCGCTGTCGGCAGGTAATTTTTTCGATACCTAAGATAAGTTAACTCAAAATCAAAAAGTGCAATAATTGCGGTAGAAAGTAGGGGATAAAGAATAATTCGAAGGATATTTGGGTCAGTCCTAAATTGCCAAATGGCCAGAAGCCAGACTAAAAATAAGGTAAAACCTACATGCAGTCTTGAGTCTTGCCAGAGAACTTTCAAATTCACAATTCATTTTAACAAATGCCACAAATCACATAAACCATCATCCCATAGTTTGACATTTAGAAAATTTTTGTATAAAATTCCTGAACTTATGATCATAGAAGCTTTGATTCAACCAATGTCTCACGAAACAAACTTTGCCGATGAGATTGCGGTCGAAGCATGGTCTCGAACAGTTGTACGCACTTCACTCTTTACTACAACCTTGAGTACAAGAGTCTGGGATATGAAGCCTGGCGAAGAATGGAGAGCATATCCAGATGAGAATTCTCAAGCAGATTTCAAAATTAACCCACGCCACCGGTTAGCTTTTCCAGATCAAATTATTAGAGCAACAGCAGCTGATGGAAGTGCAATCGAGGTTAGAGATGGGGAAGTAGTTAATAACAATGATGAGCCAATAGTTGTCACCATAGTAGGGGTAAGATTACAAGTGGATCGAACACCCGACGAAAAATCAGCTCCATTTGCACAAGTGGATATTGACAATTGGAGATAATTTCAGATCGCCGAAATTAATTCTTCCGGAATATCTACAATAAATCTGGAAACTAAATTCGCGCTCTTTGAACCAAAATAAAGTCTCTGCGAAGCGTAGGAAAGGTAAAGTTTTTGTTTTGCGCGTGTCATCCCAACATAAGCTAAACGTCGCTCCTCTTCAATTTCCGCAGGGTCAAGCATACTTCTTGAATGCGGAAACAAGCCTTCTTCCATGCCAACAATAAAAACGTTCTCAAACTCCAATCCTTTAGCAGCATGAAGCGTCATAAGTGTCACGAAATTTTTACCTTTCTCTTCGAAAGAACCTTCCGGAGCAACCTTGCCTTCCATCAGTGCGATGTTTTCAAGAAGTGTTGAAAGGTTTTCAAATTCACTGGCAACCGATTTTAGCTCTTTTACATTTTCTACCCTTTGCAGGCCTTGTTCTGTACCATCATCAATCAACTTCAAATATTCGGTTGCTTCCAAAACTTTACCGATTAATTCTAGTGGCTTTAAACTAGATTTGTCATCGCGAGTCGAGTCAGACTCGACGTGGCGATCTTTTTTCCGAGATTGCTTCGCTTCGCTCGCAATGACATTGATATCTATTTTTTGCTTTAGCTCCTCAAATTTCTTGAGCCTGCCTTTGCCCAGTTTTTCAATTCGAGTTCTAGATATTGAATCAGCAGGATTGGCAATCAGCCGCAGATAAGCCAGCACATCTTTAATTTCTTTCCTTTCATAAAACCTAATACCGCCGTAAATCCTGTATGGAATATTGCCGTGCAAAAACGCTTCTTCAATATTTCTGGATTGAGCATTTGTTCTATAAAGAACTGCAAAATTAGAAAGTGGTTTACTGCTCGTTACAATCCTCTCAAGAATAAAATTCGCTTCGTCAATTTCATTTTGCGCATTATAAATGCTGATTCTTTCGCCAACTTGTTTTTTTGTCCATAGATTTAAAACGGGGTGGGAAGTGTTTTTGGAAATAATACTGTTTGCCGCTGTTAAAATATTTTTTGTACTACGGTAGTTTTGCTCCAAATTAAAAACTTTAGCGTTTAGAAAATCATTTTCAAAATTTAAAATGTTGCGAAAATTGGCACCTCTGAATGAATAAATAGCCTGAGAGGCATCACCAACAACAGTTAAGTTGCCATATTTTGACGCTAACTGCTTAGTCAAAATATATTGGACAGTATTGACGTCCTGATATTCGTCCACCAAAACATATTTATATTTGCTTGAGTATTTTTCGAGAATCTGAGGAACTTTTTCAAAAAGTCCAACGGTTTTTAAAAGCAGATCGTCAAAATCGCACGCACCAATTGTCTGCAGTTCTTTTTGGTATATTTCATAAACTTCCAATACCGTTTTACCAAATGGGCTTCGGGCAATATCACGGTAGGCAATATTGTCCACCATTTCGTTTTTGGCAGAACTTATAGCGGCGCGAATTGAGCTTGGTTTATATATTTTCGTAGAAATGTTGGCATCTTTCATTATTCTTTTAACCAAAGTGAGCGAATCATCACTGTCATAAATTAAATAACCACTAGGGATCCCAATGTATTTGCCATCGACCCTTAAGACTTTTGCGCAAAAGGCGTGGAAAGTACCGACGTAAGGTAAATCGTGAATGGTTAATAGTGAATGGTTTTGATCTTTTTTATCTATTAACAATTTACTATTCACAATTAACTTTCTGACTCGCTCTTTCATTTCATTTGCAGCTTTGTTCGTAAAAGTCACTGCGATAATCTCTGAAGGCTTGATTCCTTTTGCAATTAGATAGGCTACTTTATAAGTTAGAACCCGAGTTTTGCCACTGCCGGCGCCAGCCAGAATCAATACCGGCCCATCGGTTTGCACAACAGCTAATTGTTGATATTGATCTAGGTCATTTAGTATCCTAGACATAGAAAGATAATCATTGTGTAGTGTGACCCATTTCACTTCAAAGGTTGAGAGATCCGGTTAAAATTAGCTACAATAAATAATACACCTGATAAATTATAGCAAGGAGGTTTTATGGTCAAAGTATTAGATTTTTGGGCAGAATGGTGCGGCCCTTGTAAATTCATGAATCCAATAATAGATGAAATGGAAAAAGAACTCAAAGGAAAGGTTGAGTTTGAAAGGATCGATGTGGACCAGAATCAGGAAAGGGCGGCCGAATATCAAGTAATGTCGATCCCGACCTACATCATTGAAAAGGACGACAAAGAGGTCGAAAGGATTGTTGGGGCAATCCAAAAGGATAATTTTCTAAAAACCCTTGCCAAATATGAGTAACCCCGCTCCTGTAGTGGTAGCAAACATTAAATCTAACCAAACTTGGGAAGAATCCCAAGACTGGATAAATACGGTCGGTAACAGGGCAAAAGATTTCAAAGGCACAATTATATATTGTCCGTCTTACCCGTTTCTTTCCGGCGCCAAACAATTAATTGATGCTAAAGCTTTCAGCATAAAACTCGGCGCACAGGATATTTCTAAGTTCAACGGAGGCGCTTACACTGGTGCAGTTGCAGCTAGCCAGATAAAAGATCTTGTTGAATATGCAATCATCGGTCATTCTGAAAGAAGAAAACATTTTGGCGAAACAAACGAAAACGTTTTTAAAAAAGTTGAGCTCGCTCTAGAAAACAACATAACCCCGATTCTTTGTATAAGTGATATAAGCCAACTTGGTGAGTATTTAAAGAAAGGTGAGCTACTCAAAGAAAACTGGGACAAAATAATTTTTGTTTTTGAGCCACCTAGCGCAATCAGCGGAAGCGGCGAATTTAAACCGGACGACCCTGAAGATGCTAATAAAAATGCGGGGGAAATTACAAGCAAAATTGGCAAAAACGTTACAACGATTTACGGTGGTAGTATAAACGACAGTAACGTTAAATCATTTTTCTCACAAAATAATATCCACGGGGGTTTGGTTGGTCAGGCAAGCGTCAAACCGGACTCTTTTCTTAAACTCATCGAAAACGCTACAATTTAGTAATGCGGCAATTGGGCCATAAACCGAAACGGTCTGCCCCCATTCTCAAAATCCTTATTTTAGCAATCGTATTAACGTTTGTGGTTTTAGGAGTTATTAAATTTCTGAATCTGGGCGAATTTGTATTTAAAGGCCCCAAAACGGTGGTCGAACTCATCACGGATACGGGACTTGAAAGCGATAGGGGGAGAGTCAACCTTTTACTTCTTGGAACCGGAGGGCCGGGCCATGAAGGGCCATATCTCTCCGACACCATGATTTTTGCCTCAATCGATAAAAAAGGCAAAGATGTCGTTTTAGTTTCTATTCCTCGAGATCTTTGGGCACCTAATCTGCGTGCCAAAATTAATAGTGCATATGCTTACGGCTTAGAACAAGGTGACGGATTGGAATTAGTGCAAGAAACCATCAGCCTTCTATTTGGCATGCCTGTTCACTATGCAGTGCGTTTAGATTTTGATGGATTTGTCAAGGCGGTAGATTTAGTCGATGGATTAAATGTTAATGTAGAAAATGCATTTATCGACGAGCGCTACCCAATTAGCGGTAAAGAAAACAACCTATGCGGATTGACAATTGAAACTGAAGAAATAGATGGGCAAGAGACTAAAGTCGTCAAGATTAGCGATGATGAAAAAATCCGAATAGATGAACTCAATGACAATAACGACCCATTTACCTGTCGATATGAAACTATTGAATTTGCTCAAGGTTCAACTTTGATGGACGGTGAAACTGCTTTAAAATTCGTAAGGTCCAGAAAGGGGACAAACGACGAAGGCTCGGATTTTGCAAGAAGCGCGCGTCAACAGAAGGCCATTCTTGCATTTCGCGACAAAATGCTTTCGTCCGAGATTCTTACTAACCCTTCTACAATCATAGATTTGATTAAAACCTTCGGTCAGTCAATCGACACTAATATCGAAAACGATGATATTCCACTTTTTGCTAAATTGGCTGGCAAAATAGACCCAACTACTATCCGCAGGCTTGTTCTCGATACCGAAGAAAAGGGGAGCATCTTGCAGGTTGGTAATCCAGAAGACCATGGCGGCCAATTTGTACTAGTTCCTCGAGGTAACCTTTATTCCGATCTTGCCGAATATGTTCAGCAACAAATATTTAAGTTGGAGGAACAATAGAACGCAGGCAGACCAAAGAAATTGGCATTGGCAGCTTAAAAATTGGTGGAGACAAGCCTATTGCAGTTCAGAGTATGGCTGCAACGCACACACAGGATATTGAAGCAACCCTGCAGCAAGTTCAATTGCTGGAAAAGGCTGGCGCATCTTTAGTTAGAATTGCAGCAGATAGCATAAAAGATGTCGAGGCTTTAGCAGAAATTCGGGCTCAGACCGTAGTTCCACTTTCGGTTGATCTCCAAGAAAACTGGCGTTTGGCGAAATTAGTAGTACCATATGTTGATAAAATCCGCTACAACCCGGGTCACCTTTGGCACCATGAAAAACAAATGTCGACAAGGGAAAAAGTCGCATTTATTGCTGAACAGGCAGAAAAGCATGATTGCGCTTTAAGAGTAGGTGTTAACTGTGGGTCGGTCGATCCGGAAGTTGCCAACAGGTTCGATCCTTCTGACTCAATATCCCCAATAGTCGCATCAGCACTTGAACATAGCGAGATTCTAGACAAGCTTGGATTTACTCGCTACTGTGTTTCCCTCAAAGATTCCGATCCAAAAAAAGTTGTTGAAGCCAACAAACGTTTTGCAAAGCTTCGTCCAGATGTACCAATCCATTTAGGTGTAACTGAAGCAGGAATGCCTCTGGGCGGCATTATGAAAACTCGACTCGCCTTCGAACAATTAATTCCGATTGGCATAGGTGATACAATTCGAGTTTCCCTAACTCTACCTTTTGAGGAAAAAGGTGAAGAAATACACGTGGGTCGTGAAATTCTTGAGAAAATTGAAGCAGGAGAATTTCTATCCTTATCAGAAATTCAAGATGGGGGATTAAATATAATTTCATGTCCATCTTGCTCAAGAGTTGAAAACGAGGCTTTTGTTGAGCTTGCGCAAAGCGTGCGTGAACTAACGGAATTTGCGAAAGACAATAACATAACTATTGCTGTTATGGGGTGTAGAGTTAATGGTCCGGGAGAAACTGATGACGCCGACCTTGGTCTTTGGTGTGGGCCTACTCACGTCAATCTTAAGCGCGGCCCCGAACTCGTTGGACAATTTACTTACAACGAAGTCCTAATCCGCCTCAAAGACGAGGTCGAACGACTTATCGAATTACATTAAAAAGGGAATTTATCCGCGCTTACTCTCTAAAGCTTTGAACTACCTTTATAGTTCCAATCACAAACAAAACTATTCCACCTATAAACAGTAGGTAGGTAAGCTCAGTAGTACCCGCCTCCGGTAAAGACGAAGTTGTACCACCTTTGGTTGTAGTGGTTGTACCTGTGGTACCTGTAGATGTCTGCGCCAGCGCACTTGTAGCTAGGTACAGCGAAGTTGCGAGTGCAGATGAAAAACCTACAGCTTTAGAAAATAATGACTTTCGCAGACTTGAAAGTTTCATACCTACTTTAAGCTTAGCTGGAAATTAAATTGTTTGTCAAGCCATGAACTAGAACGAAGTTCAGTTCATGGCGCAGACCCTGAGCGAGCGAAGCGAGTCGAAGGGTCAAGCCCTTAAGATTTAGGGGATTTTTCGGTTGTTGTGGCAGCCTTTTTCGATTTTGAAGACGGTAGTTTATTAGATAATTGAGACTTAAGCCTTGCAGCTTTTAGAGAATGGAGAACTATCGTAACAACGATTATGATAGTTGCGAAATTCTCGCAAAGCGTCTACTTCGAACTAGTTTTTGGTTTGGATTTAGAAGAAGGTAATTTTTTAGCTAGCTGTGATTTTAATCTAGACGCTTTATTCTTGTGAATTATATTTACTTTCATTGCTTTATCTAAAGTACTAAAGACCTTTTGCAGTGCTGCAGCTGTTGGTTTATTCAAGTAATTCTTAACAGCCTGTTTATAGCCCCTTTTTTTTCGTGCATTGTAAATAGCCTTGCGCTTGTCTTGTCGAACTTTTTTTATCGCTTGTTTTGTAACTGGCATAACATTAAAATTTCTAAGTACAATTTATATCCAATGACCAAAGCCCAGTTCTAGAAGTGAGATGTGTGAAATGGGAGTGTAGAAACTGATGTGAGAAGTTGGATTGTCTCACTTCTAACCTCGCACTTCAATGGACTAAATTTAATACAATTAGGTCAATTAGGTCAATTGAGGCATAATTCTATCACAATGATTAGTATTTTCAAAAACGGCGCGAACATATTTAGAAGAAAACAGGAAGATATTCTTTCCGCCGCCTTTTTAATCGCGGTATCAGTAGCAATTTCCAGAGTTCTTGGGCTTATTCGCTACCGTTTACTTGCAGCCTATTTCGGTGAAGATATTAAGCTTTTGGATAGCTTTATCGCGGCCTCAATTTTGCCTGATGCTATTTTCGAAGTTTTAATTTTTGGCACCATTGCGTTGGCATTTATTCCCATCTTTTCCCAATATCTATCTCGTGACAAGCTAGAACAAGCCTGGAAGCTATCTTCCACAATGATCACAATCTCACTTGTAATATTCGCAATTTTCACAATTATAATAATGATCTTTGCCTCACCTATTGCTACACTCATCGCTCCCGGTCTGATAGACAAAGACCCTAACACCCAAGTTTTAATAGCCAGATTACTCAGAATAATGCTGTTAGCCCAACTTTTCTTTGTAGTCTCGATTTTCTTGACCGGAATTCTACAATCCTTCCAAAGATTTTTAATTCCGGCAGTGGCATCTATCTTTTACAATCTCGGGATAATTATCTCAATTATTTTTCTATCTCCCGTTATCGGAATTCACGCGCCTGCCTTCGGAATGATACTGGGAGCACTACTACATATGGTAGTTCAGCTGCCGCTCGTTTTTTATCTTGGGTTTAAATTCAGATTTAGCTTCGACCTCAAAAATAAAGATGTTCGCGAAATGTTTCTTTTAATGTGGCCACGGTCAATAACTCTGGGCTTAACTCGGCTTTCCGAGATAATAAATATCGCCCTTGCCTCAATTGCCGCTATAGGTTCAATAGTTGCCTTTAATTTTGCCCAAGTACTACAGCTTGTACCAATTGCTTTTTTCGCGGCACCAATTTCCCAGGCGGCACTGCCCACATTGTCTATCCATCATCACGGTGGTAAAAAAGAGGAATTCAAAAAATTATTCTCAGAATCTTTTCACCAAATATTATTTTTAATTCTGCCGGCAGCAGCCATACTTGCAATTCTTAGGGTTCCCGCAGTTCGTCTTGTATTTGGTGCCCGGGAACTTCCATGGGAAATTACAGTTTTAACCGGAAGGGTACTGATTGCTTTTTCCATCGGGATTGCCGCTCAATCAATCAGCTTACTTTTAACCAGAAGCTTTTATGCTCTAAAAGACAGCACGACCCCTGTAAAAGTGAGTGTTGTTGCTATTGGCACAAATATTGCATTAAGTATTATTCTCGTTTTTATCCTCAAACTTTCCATAATTTGGCTTGCAGCCGCTTACTCAATTGGTCAGATACTAAACGCACTCGGCCTTCTATTTTTCCTGCATAAAAAAGTTGGCGGCTTCGATTTTAATACTTTTTTTGTTCCTCCCATAAAGATGGGAATTATTACAATTATTACGGCTATTTCCCTATACATCCCTATGAAACTTTTGGACCAGTTAGTATTCGACACCACAAGAACTGTTGGCCTGATTCTTTTGACAACCATTGCAACCTTGTCCGGTCTTACTGTTTACATAATTCTTTCTTATCTTTTCAAAATAGATCAGCTCATAATTTTTACCCATTTCTTAAAAAGGGTAATGACTTGGCCAAGCAAATTAAAAAGGCCCCCAATTACTTCTATCGATGCTCAAGACCAGACGCCCTAATGGCAATAAAAATTTAGGTTGCTGAAAACCTGTCAGTCATGATTAATTAAAAATAGGTTATTGTTACAATCTAGCCATTTGTCATCCTGAACTTGTTTGCCCTGAGTGAAATCGAAGGGATTCAGGATCTAAGCTCAGATTCCGAAACTAGTTCGGAATGACAGGAATAAGTAGGTTTTCAGCAAGCCCAAAATTACAAAGTTGAAAAAAGACCTATAAATATATACAATCCGCAACCATATGACAGCTGAGCGCGCTGAACAAGAAGAATCAATTTTTAGGTTTTCCAATGAGCAGAGCAAGGCTTTGGCCGAAAAGGCCAAGGAGGCTGGTCAGGAAATTATCATTTGCCAAATCCGGCCCAAATCTATTACCCAACAGCTAATTGAGGATGCACAATATTTTGGTTATGTCAATGCAGCACAAGATCTAAGAAGCCTTGTGGTACCCGTCTCTTTTGAAGCGGCTGCTTTTGTAGACAAAAAGACAAAAAGAGGCGTTCCCATTCCTAAAAGCAATGAGCGAGCTCTAGACAGGCAGAAGGAAATGATTGAGGGCGAGTTTGATCAAGATCTTAAGGTTCCAGGCGTTAAAGCCATCATGGCTCATGCGTATGTTGACACGCAACTTGACATTGAACACCAAAAGCGAATAGGCAAGAAACTTTTAGTTGGTTTTCATGCAAGAACACCAGACGAAACGTTTGGTTCCCGCGTTGCTGATGTTGGTCGGTACCGCCCTGACGGTCTATTGCGCGTCTGCGTCTGGCGCCGCGACTGTGCCCTTGGCGGTGTCTTTGCCTTCCCCGTGGTAGTGCCTGCAAATCTTGAGATTTGAAAATTGAAATCTTGGGAATTTTGGCTTCTTGAATTTTGGTTTTCGTTTTTTTAAATTAATACCAGATCAGAAAATAGAGGTTCAACCTCTATCACAGGTCGGACCTCTACTAGTTGCCAAAGTATACACTGGGCAATCTAACCAGCCAGATATTTACCAATATATACTTAAACTAGCTTGATCAATTTATTAAGCACAAACTAAAAACAAGATACTACCTCCGATACGCGGATGATTTTCTAATTCTAGGTTCAAACAGAGAGCACTTGTACCAATGTATTAATACATTAAAACAGTTTTTAGATAGCGAGCTAAGACTCGAGCTTCATCCCAATAAAATATTCTTAAGAAAATTTTATTGGGGAATTGATTTCTGTGGATACACGGTTTTACCTCATTATCGGTTGGTTAAGACGAAGACTAAGAAGAGAGTCTTCAAAAGAATTACGAAAAATCGGCTTCCATATCAATCACTGCAATCATACATCGGTCATTTTTCGCACACTGCAGATTTACAAAGTATAAATACTTTAAAAAATAGTGTATTTTTATCAATAACAAAATAACATGAAAACAGCTAACATCCGTAACTTCTGTCTTGTTGCACACATAGATCACGGCAAATCAACTCTTGCCGATCGCATCATGGAAATTTGCGGGGCTGTCGAAAAGGGCCACCCTGAACAACTTCTTGACAGTCTAGAACTCGAACGCGAACACGGCATCACGATTAAGCTTAAAGCTATAAGACTGGTTTATAGTTCATCGTTTATAGTTCATCGCGAATACGAAAAAGCCAACGAACCATTAACCATTAACCATTCACCGGTTCAGAATTACATTCTGAACCTCATCGATACCCCCGGCCACGTTGACTTTACCTACGAAGTATCCAGATCTCTTGCTTCTGTTGAAGGAGCAGTTTTAATTGTTGACGCTACGCAAGGAGTTCAAGCACAAACACTCGCCAATTTTAAATTGTCGCTTGACGCTAATCTCACAATTATTCCAGTTATCAATAAAATCGATAGCCCACAGGCAAATATTGGAAAAACCATCGAAGAAATAAAAGCATTGGGTTTCTCAGAAGACGAGATAATTAAAGTTTCAGCAAAAACAGGGGAAAACGTAGAAGAAGTAATAGAAACAATTATTAAAAAAGTTCCATCACCTAGAACAAGGCCAGGCCTTGGGTCTAGTCTATCGGTGAGCAAAAAGGCCTGGCCTTTAGCTGAGGGATTGCAGGCTTTAATATTCGATTCTTCTCTAGACCCTTATAAAGGAGTTATTGCAACAATCAGGCTCTTTGGTGGTGAAATCAAAATTGGTAATCAAATATTATTATTGGCAACAAAAACCCGTGCCGAAGTACTGCAAATTGGTTATTTGACACCAAAACCCACTCAAGTTGAAAAAATATCAGATGGAGAAGTCGGTTACATAATTACAAACATTAAAAATCTATCTTGCGTAAAAGTCGGAGACACAGTAACAACCGTCGAAAATCCCGCAAATTCTCTACCCGGATATCAAGAAGCAAAGCCCGTTGTTTTCCTATCTTTTTATCCCACCGACCCTCATGACCACGAAAAATTGAAAACAGGACTCGAAAAATTAAAACTAAACGACGCTGCACTCAATTTTTCTTCGGAGTCATCAACATCACTCGGCCAAGGTTTCCGTTGCGGATTTTTGGGGCTTCTACACGCGCAGATTACTCAAGAGAGACTGGAAAGAGAATACGATTTAGACATTATAGTTACTTCTCCTTCTGTAAATTTTGAAGTTGACGGAGAAATTATTAATAAAGCTCAACAGTTTAATCCTCAGGCAAGATCTCTAAAAGAACCAATTGCAATAGTTACAATATTTGCTCCCAAAAAATATATGGGTGTAATTTCTAATCTTATATACGACAAAAGAGGAGAACAAAAACATATTGAAAATATCGGTAACGCTTTAAAAATTGAAGCCGAAATTCCTTTAATCGAACTTTTAATCGGTTTTTATGACCAGCTAAAAAGTGCTACTTCGGGTTTTGCGTCTTTTGATTTCGAAATCGGGGAGTATCGTGAATCAAAATTGGTTAAACTCGATATTTTAGTTAATCACGAACAGGTCGAAGGGTTATCTCAGGTGGTACATAAGGATAAATCCGAAACATTTGGCAGAAAACTGGTAGAAAAATTAAAAGACATTATTCCCCGCCAGCAGATAGCTATTCCCCTTCAAGCTGCAATCGGCGGAAAAATCATTGCCCGAGAAACAATTCCTGCATTTCGCAAAGACGTCACCCAAAAACTCTATGGCGGGGATGTCACCCGCAAGAAAAAGCTCTTGGAGAAACAGAAAAAAGGTAAAAAAAGAATGAGGCGGTTCGGTAATATAGACATACCACAAGAGGCGTTCCTAGCTGTGTTAAAGATTTAAAAAACGACCTTGACAAGAGCATTTAAAGTATGTATTATAAATGTGTATAGATTATGAGCACAAATGTTTCCAGAATTAATATAACATTACCAAAAGACTTAGCTGCAGATCTCAGGGAAATCATCTCCCCGAGAGAAAGAAGTAAAGTGATCGCAGAAGCCCTTAAAGAAAAAATCGCAAGAATTAAAAGGGAAGAAAGCTTGAAAAAATTAAAAGGAATATGGACCAAAGCCGGCGGTATAGATTTTAAATCGGACAAGGAGCTGACTGCTTGGCGAAGAAGTCTTTGGGCCTCGACGAACGTTCGTCTAAATAAGAAAATTCGTGGATAAATATTTAGTCGATTCAGACGTCATTATTTGGTTTCTTAAGAGTCGAGAAAAGGAAGTAAGACTAGTAGAGAACCTCTCAAAAATCGGTAATCTTTACTGTTCCGTTATTACCATATCTGAAGTTAGAGCCGGTTTAACCAAGCAGCCAGAAAAAGTGGTGAAGCAACTAAAAAATATTTTCTTTCCCCTCGATGCTACTTTCGAGATAGCAGAGAAAGCCGGCGCATTTAAACAGAAGTACAGACTTGATATTGCAGATATGCTGATTGCAGCAACCGCCGCAAATTTTCATTTAACATTAATTACCTACAATAAGCGGCATTTTCCAATGCCCGAAGTTAAATTATATTCGCATTAAGGCAAAAAGCGCATGCGCCG
>Ga0209542_10001533_pt1 | contig 54004 bp, 51 predicted proteins | sample RifCSPhighO2_01_FD_184028 | JGI IMG/M metagenome (GOLD analysis project Ga0209542, IMG submission 184028) | Soil microbial communities from Rifle, Colorado - Rifle CSP2_plank highO2_0.1 (SPAdes) (version 2) | ecosystem: Environmental > Terrestrial > Deep subsurface > Rock core/Sediment ... | reverse complement strand
GAGTGGCAGAACACCGCAGCAGAGAATTGAGGATTACATCATCACCAATCAGTCATATCTTGAAGGTGCCGATGTAAACGAAACCCTGATACTGTACATCAATTGACATAAATGTACATTTAAATGTATACTTAGAGTATGCAATATATTTCGTTTACTGAACTAAGAACTAAGGCTCGTAATCTCGCAAAAGCCCTTGAGCACGGAGAGGAAATTAATCTTGTGAGGAAATCTAGAATTGTGGGGAAGATTATACCAAATACTAATGCAAGTATAAAAACAGTCGACGCTAAAAAGCTTCAGGCAAAAATTGATAGACTTAACTTTCCAAGTTTAACGATGAAGGAGATAGAAAGAAGATATAGAATAGCAATGATGAAAAAACATGGCCAAGGTCTTTCTTGATGCTAACTACTTTATAAGACTTGCAAATAGAGCGCCAGAAGTGGATACAGAGATACTAGACAAACATGAGGGTTACATAGCTACATTATCCTGCCACATTTTGTTTTACATAAATAAAATAGATGTTCCCGATAGTGAAACTAATTCGTTTATATATGATTTTAATTTAATAGATCTTGACCGGACTATTCTCGATAAAGCTTTAATAGGCCCAACTAAAGATTTTGAGGATAATATTCAACTTCATTCAGCAGCAGAGGAAGAATGTGATTTTTTCTTAACCTATGATGAAAAACTGTTAAAAATGAAATTTTTTGGTAAAGTTCGGATTCAGTCTACAATCAGTCTACAATGATTTCCTCACCGGACTAAAGTCCTGGGTTTCCATATTTAGGGTCCGACCCTATTTCGAGCAAGCGAGGACCACGGCTTATAGCCGTGGGTGAAGCATCTGCTTCATTACCGCGAAGCGACAAGTCAAACTTGTCATGCCACGTCTGACGTGGCGAAGAAAGAGAGGACGACGGGCTATGCCCGTGGGAATCTATTGAGGTGATTGGAGGCAGTAGTTGAGGAAAGTATTGGGTGGGGTGAGGCTGCAGGTGGCATCCGGTTTGTTGAAAATTTCCTGGTTTTTGGAATTTTCCAGTTGGGCCCAAAGGACAAATGCCTGATGGTCGAGAGATACTGCATAGCAATAAGTGTGGGGGGCAGCACCACTGCAATCTCCGCCAACAGGCGGCGGTGTCGGAGGAGGCGGAGGTGGTGGAGGTGGGGGTGGTACGATAGCTGCCGGATAAAAGACTTCAATGTAGACTGCGGTCACATACAGTACAGCAGGAGAGCCATTTAATCTGACTCCGGCTTCTATATTTTTAACTTCAGAAAGTTGCCAGGGGTTGCCCGTGTTTGGGTTGTCAGGATTGACCACCGTGCTTGGGTTGGTGGTTGAATCGAAGGAATACCATTGATAATTTAGTGATAAAGAGGGTACTCCAAGTTCATAGTCTTTACTGTTAATACGTAGAAATGGACGTAGACCTGCGGAGCCACTGGGTCCTAATCTTGCCCGAATCCACACCCGAACTTTATTAATTTGTGTAGTTTGAGGTGGAATAAGTGGGTCGGCAAATAGCCAGGAATCTTTAACGTCAAGACCGATACAATCAGGCACCTCAGTGCAAACTATTTGGATTGTTGTGGCGTCCTCATCCGGTGAGCCTATTGGGTCGTCAATATTTTGATAATGCCCCTGCCCTCCAACAGGCGGGTTTGCACCCCAAAGTCCTCTGTTGTAGAATCCCTGCGCAACGGGAAGGGTGGTTTTGCTGTCTTCTGCTTGGGCATATACGCTTTTTACGAGTTCTAACCTGGAAGAAGCCTGTCGCGGGTCTTTAGGCGATTCTTTGATGTAATCTTCTAGTTCGGGAATCCAGTTGGCACCAGCCGAGGAAGTAAATGACTCTGCTTTGCAAGATGGCCCCTGGCAAGATGGGGGAAACTGGCGAAAATCTTGATAGTAAAGGACAAGTGCGGTTTTAATGGCCTGCAAATCCTGTTTCCTTGCGCCGTCTCTGCCTTTTTGGCGGGCGTTATCAAAACTTATTGTGGTGATGGCAACGAGAATTCCGATAAGGCTCATCACGACGAGGAGCTCAATGAGGGTGAAAGCAGAACGGCTTCGCATAAAGGGTGCAACCCTGCTATAGGGTTAGTCTATAGATAACTCACCAAGTTGATCTTTTGAATCCGACGCGAAATCCTCAACAAATGCTTTATAAGAAAAGTATTTTTGGGGAAGTAATGTTTTGCTGTTTTTTCCTTCAGTAAAAAAATTTAAAACTGGAGTAGGATCCATCCAAGAAATATTTTTTTTGCACATATATATACTATAGCTTGAATACCGATAATTTCTCCAGTCAATAATTTCTCCAGTCAGAACTTATTTTTAAGGGATTTAAATGAATATATCTGGATATGTGTAGGAGATAGGAATCCTGGTCAATATTGGCTGCTTTAAAAATTCCTGGGAATAAAGTTCCCTGCCTTTCGTATGTTCTATTTAAAATACATGACATAACTGGTGGAAAGGGCGCGTATTAATTTTGTTATGCCATCTTTGGCAAGTTGAAGACAAAAAAGATGAAAATGATTTGGCATTAGACAATATGCTAAAAGTTTGACGTGCTTTGCTAGGGAGTGTTGGGATGAAGGGTCTAAGTATCTCTCTAAATAATGCAGGAAGATCTCGTAGTCCTGGTTGTCAAGAAAAATTTTAGTGTCAGCTACGCCTCGATTGTAGACGTGATAGTAAGAATTCTCAATATAAATTTTGACAGAATTTTTAGCCGGCATGTGGTGACGATAATCTTATTGAGATAACCTGTAAAGGGTGCAACCCTGCTATGGGGTTGGTGGGTTAGATTTTTATCTCGCGGTGTTCGGTGGTTTTGCGGCAGCGCTTGCAGTACTTTTGGAAGGAAAGTTTAGTTGCCTGGCTTTTGGTTTTTAGGGCAATATTGTCCGGGTTTTTACTGCTTGTGTAATTTTGCGATTTGCAAACAGTGCATACGAGCAAAATTAATACTCTTTTTGATTTGGCCATTTTAAAGAAATTGTTAAATAGTTAAATTGCTGAATTGTTAGGATGTAGTTTAACGTTCTCTATGGTGTTGATCAATATAGCAATGTAATAATTATTCACGGATTTGCTACAAACTTATACGTGCCTTTTTTAACTCCCCACGAGCCGCCGGGGCCGGTAGTGAAAGAGGAATTGGCAAGACCCGTGTCGTAATTGAGAGTTGCCGAATTTTCCAGCTCTAGCCTTTTTGCAACCAGTGCAGTAACTTGGGCAGTGTTTTCCAAGTCCGCTCCGCCGTCGAGTGCGTAGAAAACGGCATTTACGCCTGAATTCTGGATTTTTACGGCATCATTGAGTGTCGAGGTGGTAACTACCAAGATGTATCCTTTTGGGTTGGCACTTGTCGGTACAAAGGTACCGCTGTTTGCTGTTGAAACTTTGCCGTCCGTTATTAGAACAGTGCCCTTGGATCCAAAGCTCGAGTCGAGTTTAATTTGGGCGGAATTCTGAACCGTTACGTTGCCTGTTACCCAGATTGGACCCTGTATGTTGATAATTGCCGTATTTGATACAACGAGGTTGCCGACAATTTTCCGGGGGCCGATGTTGGTTGTGTCGCTTGAGTATGTGCAGGTGCCGCCGGCGCAGTTTGTTTCTCCACCATCATCTGCTTTATCTTTCCAAAAATCATAGTCAATGGTAGGCATTTGAGAGGCGGGCTGACAGTCGGTTGGACAAGCGCGTTTGGTGCCTGTTACGAACGGATCCGGGGAAGAAATAGTGCCCACGGCGTAGGCATCCCCGTTAATTGTTGAAGTACCGGAACCTGTGATGCCGGCGTTTGAGTAAACATTTCCGTTAATAGTTGAGGAATTTTCCATCTCAACGCCGCCGGTGCCGACCTGCACAGCATAACGGAAGGTGATATTTGCGCTATCTATAATAGCGTCAACCTTGATTGTTCTCTGGGATTTAGGGTTTGTGGAGTTTGGGACGTAGCCGGTTGCAACGATGCCTTTTAAATACTGGCCTTTGTCAACAACCGTTATAAAAAAGGTGCCTGTTGTGCCAAGCGGCAGTTCGGTTAAATCGCCATAGTAGTTGCCGGCGGTCTGATTTAGCATATAAAGCGCCCGCTCAACGCCGGCGTCAGCAAGCGCCGTTGCTTGTTCTGCCATTCTGCCGCGTGAACCAAATCCTAAAAATATGCCGACCTGGCTAAAAAGGGCCGCAACTAAAACCAAAATCACCGCAAAAAAGACGATGGCAATTATTAAAACCTGTCCGCGGATAAAGTTAGATAGATTCATCTTCAGTTTATTCCGAGTGAAAAAACTCCGGCATATATTTCGGAGATGAAGCGAATTTTGAGCAAGGATGAGAGAACCACGGCTTTCAAGTCGTGGGAATCTATTTCTGACGGCCTGAGGGCTTTAGCCATTTGTTTTCTTGCCATCAAATCCATAATGACAGAAAGTAGCAATACGGGTCAATCATACGTTAGTTTGTTGAAAACCTATCTCTAAGTCATTGCGAGGAGTTAATCGATGATACTCAGGACGAGAACAACACGCTTTGCATATTGTTCGAGCTTAAGCGAGAACTGTCAGACTTCTCACTTTGTTACGTTCAGTTCACATGAACGTAACTTTGTTCGAAGAATAACACAGGTTTTTGTGCGAGTAAGAGTAAGCATCTGTTTGACGGCTTCGGCATAAGTTTCGGGTTTCTTATTTATAGTTTGGTGTCAGTTTATTTCTGACGGCTTGAGGGCTTTATTGTAAATGCGCACGTCGTCGATTAAGCCATTGTAGGCAAACCATTGGCTCCACACGCCAATTCTTAATATGCCAGTGTCGTTGGACAAAGTGCCGGTGCGTGGGGTACAGTCCGGATTCTGGTCAGTATCTATGTAAATACAAACATTAGTGCCGTCGTAAGTACCAACAATATGGTGCCATGTGGTGGTGTCCGTTATCGCCTGTGTGCTGATTGCGTTGTCCCAGTCGCCATACTGTAGGGGGGGTGGGTCATGCCATATGCCGAACCTCAGCTTGTTGTCAGAGTCTTTTATATACATCTGGAAAGAATTTTTCCCACCAAGTAATGGACCTTTGTAAACTATAGTAGAATTGCCTGCAGAGAGACCGTTACGTTTTATCCATGCCGATACAGTTATTTGATTAGTGTTGGATGGCCTGAGAAGTGGATTATCCGGGCTGTTGGGGCAGGTAGTGTCGCCCTGGTAGCAAACATATTCATTAGAGTTGTCGATATTCAGGGCTTGCCCAATTTTGCCTGGGGTATAGATGTCAGAGGTCCAGTTAATGTACTTGGATGCATTAAAGTTGTTTCCGCTCGAATCATTGGTGTTTCCATCAAACTTCCACCAGCCGACAAGGTAGGCGCTGGCGGGGGAGGTGAGATACTGATAAGTGCCCTTTTTTAGTTGCCAGGATCCGGTACCTGTACAGCCGGCAGCTAAACACTGGCCGATTTTGAGGCCTTCTCTAAATGCGATAGTATTGTACCCAGCGTCACAGGATGTGCATGTGGCTGCAATTCGTTTTGCGTACAGAGCGGTTACAGTGACGTTGGCGCCTCCTCCTGCGCCTGTGATATTAATGGTGCATGTCGGGCACATAAGAACAGCCCGGATTTCTGATGAGCCGGTTAAGCTTATACCTTGGCCGACACTGACTTCGCTGATTATGTGGGTAAACTGGGTATTGTTACTAGTGTCTGCCAGCATTTGTGCCGATGTGCTGGTAAATGATCCTTTTAAAAGAATGTGTGGTGCCAGATTGTTATCTTGATTAAAGACAACGCCGTCTGGCCTGATCGGCCCGCAGCCTTGAGTCATTATCATGCCATCATTCGGAAGCCAGATGTCACTTTCTATGAGCAAAGTTCCGCCGGGGCCTGTGCAGGTGATTATAAGGCCGCAATCGAATATAGATTTGCCGTATAGGCCGTTTACGGGATCCCACGTAGGGTTTTCGGTGGAATGGTAGCCGATTCTTTTGGTTTTTCCAGACTCGACAGTTATAGTGCAATTGGTATCTGTATATCTAGCACAAGTTGTATAATCGGTTCTCCAATTTTCATTACCATTCTCATTAGCATTGCAGGCATAAGTTTTAATAGAATCCTTGTTTACATCGGGTAAAAGTACCGTACCTTGATCGTAGAATGCTTTGGCGGGGTCTGGCAGGGTGTCGGGCGAGTTGCAAAGGTAATCTAAATTAGTAATCGGAGTAGTTGAAATGGAACCTGATACATAGGCCGAGCCGCAAATTTTGCCCTTAATTCCCCCGGACGGGGCTGTGCCATCAATGGATGAATTTGCAAAGGCATTAGCTGGAATTGGGTTAGCCGGAGTATTGCTGGTATTTCTTAAATAAGTTGCCCCTAAAGATATACCTCCTGTATCAGCCTGGATTGCATTGCTCAGAGGAATTATCCCGCCGGTTGTAGAGAGTTTGGAGCTGATCTGGATGGTCTGTTTGGCCTGCGGGTTGGTTTTGTTGGGGATATAGCCGGTTGAGGTGATGACTTTATCGGCGCCGGAATCGGCGATGTAAACGGCGACTTGTGAATCGGGCAAATTGAGGATAACTGCCCGCTCCGCGTCGCTGTAATTGGAGTCGTGGCCAGAATCCATTGCGTAGCCCGAGACGGTATTTAATTTCCACAGGGCGTAATCAATTCCGGCTTCGGCGGCGACGGTTGCTGAGTCGCGCGAATTAGCGCGGTTGGAAAAGTTTAAAAAATTTGTAACTCTTGAGAAACCGGCTGCAGAAATTATCATGAGAACGGCCATGAAGATTAGGACGATGACAAGGACCTGGCCCTCCTGCCGGCGAGGCATGTATTCTGTATTCTGTATTCTGTATTCTGTATTTCTCTTAATACAATATACAATATACAATATACTAGTAGGGAAGGGCATTAGTTTTATTTTAGCAAGAGAAGGATGTCTGAGTCGAGACGTTGACATTTATACACATCTTTAATAGAATACATGTGTATGCTCACCAAACGGACAAATATCTTATTTGACGAGAGGCTGTGGCGCCTTTTGACCGACCGCGCCAGGCGTGAAAAAGCTTCTGTAGGCAAACTGGTAAGACGCGCCTGCGAAAAAGTCTACGTGCAGGATGAAGAGATGGATGGGAGAAAAAAGGCTTATGAGGAGATTTTAAAGATTCGAAAAATTAGTAAGAAACCAATTGACTATAAAGCTTTAATAAATTATGGCCGCAAGTATTAACACTTTTGTTGTTGATGCTTCCTTTATTCTTGCTGGCCTTTTCCCGGATGAGCTATCGCCAGGATCTGACACAGTTATTGAGAAATACCTAGATAAAGAAATTGAACTTATTTCATCCTTGATATTCGAGCTTGAAGTACTTAACGGATTGAGGGCTGCTCAATTATCAAGGCGTATTGGTGAGAGTTTGTGCCTTGATTTAGCCGAGAGGTTTTTAAAATTGGAAATTAAATGTTGGGATATCGACCCTTATGAAACTTTAAAATTATCCCTGGAAACTAAACTTACGGTTTATGATGCTTCCTATGTTTACCTCGCCAAGTCAAAAGCCGTGCCTCTTTTAACACTGGACAGGAAAATGAAACGTCTTGCGCAGTCTGCTTAGCAATCTACCAATCTCACGCCAAAGACGTGTCCTCCTCTGGGGGAAACTATCTAATTCACCGTAATTTTATATTCGCCTTGCTGAAGACCCCGCCCGGCGGGGATGAAAGCAAGGGAATACATACTTCTTCAGCAAGGCTCATGTAAGCAAGCTTGCGGTCCTCCCCCGCAAGCGGGGTGCGGGCCTAAAACTTAAGATAAAACTCCAGCCTTAAAGCTGGAGAAGTTTATACGTGCCGCGGTAGATTTGCCATGGGCCGGCAATAGTATCGTTTTTTATATTCGCTCGCAGAACACCGTGGACTATTAGTCCACGGATGAATGCGAGAGAGCGAATACATACTTCCGAAGACTAGGAAGTATCTGCTCGCTCATGTAAACTTGATGAACAATACCGAGGCCTTTCAGGCCTCGGAAGTTTATAACGGATTGGCAGAAAACTTCGCCATTTATAGCGAAGATGAATGCCAAACGGCTACATACTTCTCCAGCGCTAAGGAAAATGATGGGTTTTCTGCCATCCGATGTAAACTTAAAGAACAATACTACAACTTTTAACCTGGAGAAGTTTATAAAGGTAAAAGTTAGAAGGTCGGAATTTGATCTTTCCAGTCATGCCCATAGGGACAGACAAGAAGAACAAATTACAATATCAGAGATAGAGCAAGCGCTTCTTGTGGGTGATATAATTGAACAGTATCCAGATGATCCTAGAGGCGGAAGTTGTCTGGTTGCTGCAAATGTAGAAAATAAGCCTATTCACGTAGTCTGTGGCAAGCGAGATAACAGATTATTGATAGTTACAGTCTACAGGCCTAAACTGCCTACCTGGAAAAGTTACAAGAAAAGAGCAAAGGAGTTGAAAAGCCGTGTCTAATTGTTTTTTTTGCAAAGGAAAAACCGAAGTCAGAAATGTGAATGTGGACTTCAGATGGAAGGACAAACTTTTTGTGGTCAAAAATGTTCCTTTAGAAGTTTGTTCCCAATGTGGAGAAAAATATTACAGTGCCCAAATTTCCAAAAAACTTGACGAATTTGTAAAAAAACAGGCAGAAGCAAAAATCAGAGTGCAGGAAACTATCCAAGTGCCTGTGCTTAACTGGCAATAATCGCTTCTTTATCCAACTATCTAGAGTTCATTTCAAAACCCTACCAAGCATGTCATTCTGAACTTACTTTTCGATTTATCGAAAATAAGCTCTCTTATTCAGAATCTAACTTAGATCCCGAAACCCTTCGATTATACTCAGGGTAAACTAGTTCGGGATGACGGTTTTGAAATTGCTTCTAATTCACCGTAATTTTGTACGTGCCGCGGCGGATTGAATTGTTTTTGCGTAGGGAAATTGCTAGAATTACTTTAAAATGACAAGTCAAGTTTCGCAAATTGTTGAACAGATTAAGCCATATAAACCAGAAAAAATTATATTGTTTGGCTCGTACGCCCATGGAAAGCCTCACAAGGATTCTGATGTAGATCTGGTCTTGATCAAAAAGACAAAAGACCCTTTTAGTAAAAGACTGAAGAAGGTTAGAATGCTACTAAGAACAACCACCCCAGTTGATTTATTTGTTTTTACTCCACAAGAATTTGAGAAGTCAAAAAGTACGAATCCTTTTATAGAGGAGATCTGGCGGTTTGGGAAAGTGATTTATGGTTAAAAAGGCGGCAGAGGTCTGGCTTGAAAAAGCAAAGGACGATTTGGCGTGGACCAGAGCAAATATCCGGGAAAAAATATGGTCTGGTGCTTGTTTTACTGCACAACAAGCGGCAGAGAAAAGCCTGAAGGCATACTTACTTTCTTGCCGTGAATCTGCTAAAAAAGTTCACGACCTTGGATCGTTATTGGAGATATGTCGAAAGTTAGATTCAGAGTTTGAACAACTTCGTGAAGCCTGTGCTACGTTAACGGATTATTATGCTCCCACTCGGTACCCTGACGTTTCGGAATTTATGGAGTTTTCAGAAAAGAAGGCACAAGAGGCTTTAAATTTTGCCGAAAGTATTGTTAATTTTGCGGAAGGGAAAATTAATGATTAGTAGACCCACCCAACGATCCAACCGCCTAATTCACCGTAATTTTGTACGTACCGCGGCGAATTTGCCAGGCGCCACCGGAACTTGAACAAGTACTTTGGTAACAGACAAAGGTGACGTCGTTGTCCGGCCTGTCAAAATAGACAAGCCCGCAACCAGACCCACCGGACGGGCAAGAAATGTCTGTTCGCAAAGAACCTGTGGCGTCAGTATCGATAGTTTCGCTGGTGGAAGAAGAACAGGAGATATTATTACAGTTAATAAGTTTGGCGCCGTTATCTCCACCATCAACATAGAACACTTTGCAATCATCAGGGCTTGGGCAAAAGAGGGATTTGCCAAGTGCAGTGTCGGAATCAATGCTATTTCTGGTAAATAACGGATTCGAGAGACTAGTCGGCCTACAGGTAGGATCAGCACCACAATTCACAAAGAGAAAACTGTTTTGATTGTAAACGAACTTACAGTCATCACTTGTCGGGCAGTATAGTGAATTACTGGTTTGACGATCATCAATGAAGGTAGAGGTTCTTGAGGAACACCTGGAGTCATCACAGTTTATAAAGTTGAGCCTACCCCCATCATTATTTCCCGAAAGAAGAAGCTTACAATCAGCGGAGGTTAAACAGTAAATTGAACTATAGACACTTCTGTCGAAGTTGTCGGTGTAGCCAAGAATCCTGGAAGAACAAGTCGCATCGTTGCAATCATAAAATTCGAATTCATCGTTATCGTTGCTCAGAGATACTTTGCAATCATCAGAAGCCGGGCAGTCTATTGATATATTTGTTTTTGGAGAGTACGCGGTTGAATTCCATGAGACTAAAGGGGTGGTGGTTCTGGATGAACAGTTTTCGCTGTCACAGTCCACAAATTTGTAGTCGGTGTTGCCAGTATCAGCATACACTACCTTGCAATCAGCTGAGGCAACACAATAAATATCTACGACTGCTTCTGCATTAGTCGGTGTGGTGGTATCAATATCCACATGAGTTCGATTAGCCAAAGTACACGCTGAGTCGCCACAGTCAACAAAGGTGATTGTATTTGCATCATCGTCCGAATAGACAATCTTACAGTTATCAATTGTTGGGCAAGCGATAGCAACGTGGGCATCGGTTGGGGCATTGTCATCAATATCGGTCAAAACAGTTGTTTGCGCTTGTGTCACTTCCACCTTGACGACCCTTTTGATTTTTTGATTGGCGCAGGATGGTATGTAGCTGGTTGAGGTTATCTTTTTGTTACTACCAGAAGCTTGGACATTAATTGTAATCTGGCCCGCGCCAAGGTTTATTGGTGTTCCGCCGACACAACTGCCAGAGTTGCCCGTGCCTGGGTATGCGCCGCTTGTTTGCCCGAGCTGCCAGACTGCGTAATCTGCGCCGGCGTCAGCTAGATTAGTTACCTGTTCGGCCCCAATTCCCCTCGAGCCGAAGCTTAAGAAACTGCCCAAAAGGGAATAGGTGGAAATTATCATAATCATAATAACTGCCATAAACAACAGGGCGTAGACTAAAACTTGTCCCTCCTTCGCCCTGCTGTGCAGAGCTTCGGAGGATAAACCCTCCTTCGCCCTGAGCGAAGCCGAAGGGCTACGGAAGGGCAAGCCGGATTTGAATTTAAATTTTAAATGTTTATTTTTCAGAATTGTGGTTGAGTTATTCATTTGCAAATTTTATGGACCTGTGGAAAATTGGACATTGGCAACATCTGGATCGTATTCAACTCGATCAGCCCCGTCAAAATTCACATCTTTTGCGGCTATTGCACCTTGAACCCAGGTGATGTTATTAAGATGAACTGTACCATTTGGGGCATAAAGAATAGTAACTAGCGGTTTAGTAGGATCAGGGTTCAAAAACCAGATGGCAGCATCAGCGGGTTCAGTCGATTGTTTATTGGAAACAAACACAATAAAGCCTTTAGGACTACTACTTGTTGCTAACACTTGGGAAAAGGTATCGAAAATAATACTTTGATCAACTACCACTACTGTACTGTTTGAACCAAAAGAGGAGGCAAGTTTCATTTTTCCTCCACTAGCCTCAATTGTCAACCTGCCGGTAACATAAATCGGACCCGTGACTGTTAATTCCGTGCGAACAGCTAGATCACCATTAATTTTAATAGGCCCTAAGCTGAGTGCTGGTCCGCTGAAATTGGGACATGGGGGGTCGGAGCCGCTAAAGCTTGTTCTACAGGTTCCACCAGCTTCAGCCTGGGCTTTCCAATAAGCAATATCGATATTTGGTAATGGTTGTTGCGGTGAAACGCCTATTTGTTTGGTTCCTGTAACTGGCCAGTCAATTTGACTACCGGAGGTAGAGGCATTGCCGATTATTTGGCATGTGAGTGGGTTCTCGGGATTCTCTGGATCAGGAATACACTGATTACCCCCAATGTTTCCATTAGAATAGACATCACCTTGGATTATGTTTGGATCCTCAGTACCATCATCTCCAAATAAACTACCTGGATAAGCATGAACTGCATAGGGAAAGGAAATTTGTATGCCTTTGGCTAAGGCGGTGTTGCGCAATCTGGCCTTGGCAGTTTGGGAAATGGTGCGGTTGCCGCGAAGTGAGTTGGTTTCGTTATCCAGCTGGATAGTAACCTGAGTAGTAGCAGGAGGCAAGGAGTTATAGGTGAATAATAAGTTGATGGCATCTGCAGAAATTATTTTGTTGGTTACTGTTTGGCGGTATGTGCCTGCAGCCTTGTAGACGCTTTTTGTGACGGTTCTTGGTGAGCTGTTCCTTTGATAGACTATATAATCAAAGCTGGTGTCTATGGGATTACCCGATACGTCAATCGACCAGATTTTTAGGACCATAAGGGTATTGGTTGGGGAGACGGCGCCTACACCGCAGGTGCCAGCAGGGCAGGTGTCAACAGACGAAGCCTCCTTAGTCTGGTTAACCATTTCATCAAGGCCGAGGCGGTTTTGGCTGGAAACGTAGACCTGGGTTTTCTGGTCAGAAAAGATCTTGGCGTGGGATAGAAAGATTGCACCGACCAAAGTGGAGATGATGGCTATAATTACAACGGCGATAAGCAGTTCCGGCAGGGAGAGGGCGGGCGCGAAGCGCGAGAATCGAGAATTGTTGAATTGTTGAATTGTTGAATTGAGATTTCTGAAACCTATTCTATTCTTCGAACGATGTCCCGCAACGTGGGACGAAGTGAGAAGTTTAGTTCTCGCTAACACTCGAACAATATGTGTTTTGAGTTTATGGTTACGTGTTTCCTGTTTCATGTTACGTGTTTCGTGTTAATTTGGTTTATTCCTTAATACCGCTTTGCCGGTCTGGTCGGTTTCGAAAGTTTGTTTTTTGTCATAATTTTGCTGGGAGATTTTAAGTTGTACTTTGATTTGGGTTGCAAAAAACGGGTCTACTACAACCGGTGGATTGCTGCTGTCATAGTATGTAAAAGCGAGCTGCGAGACGTTTGTAGCCAGGATTTTTTGGGATTGGGTTCTTTTAGAACCTAATGCCGGCTGGATTGCCTTGTATAAATTTCCCGAGGCTATACAATAGTATACATGATCGTAAGTTGTATTATCATTAATGTCAGAAGGTGTGGTTGGGTCTCCGGTAATTGGGTCAAGTGGCCATAGCCGAAGGACTATCTGATCGGTACCAGAAAATACAAACCCACAACCAGATGAATTTCCGTTTGGCCAAACATCCGTACTTTCTCGGATCTGGTTTACCATTTCATCCAAAGCAATCCTATTTTGGCTGGCAACGTCGATGTTGGTGCTTTGATTGGAAAAAAGGCGGAAGTGGGCAACGTAAACGGAGGCGACCATTAGCGAAATAAAGGCCAAAATGGCTATGCCGATTAGAAGCTCGACTAAGGTGATGCCTTGCGCAAAGCGCAAATGACTGGCATTGTTAAATTGTTTCATTGTTAAACTGTTAAGCAATGAAGCAATGCAGCAATTTAACCATGGGTTGTCTCAGAGCCCATCCTTGTAAATTAATGTATCCATTTTTAAATTCTGGTTTGCGCCGTTGTCGGTTCTCCAGTCAATTTTGACCGTAACTTGTTTGATTTGCGTCGGGTCATCTGGATCATCGTAGTTGTCGACATCTAAATGGCACTCTCCATGGCCACTCGGACTGTTGCCTTTAAGCTTATCAAGGTCCGTGTCACTGGTTGTACAAGATTGGTCAGTGCCTTGTGCGGGTAGGCTTGCAAAGGCAATGTTTCTCAAATTTTCGACCTCTTTGCTGGCGATTTTGGCGGCGACGGTTTGCAGTTTGGAGTCTCTCGTTGCAAAAAGAGTGCCGGAGGAAGAGAAGAGGATAGTGACCAGGGCGACGATTACGAAAAGGGCGATTAAGATTTCGATCAGGGAAAATCCGCGTTTAGCGTTTAGCCCTTCGACTTTGCTCAGGGTAAACTTGCGTATAGCGTATAGATTGGGCATTAAATATATTGTAGCAGGCGCTGGTTTAATTGCAAGAGCTTTTGCACATCCAGGGTCGAAAGTGCAGCGGCAATAAAACCTATAGCAGGGTTGCACCCTTGACAGGTTGTTGTAATAGGATTAGTGTTTTGCAATGCCAGCAAAGAATTCTATTAAGATTTTTTTAGAAAATGGTTACTACCATGCATATAACAGAGGAGCGGGGAAAACTGAAATATTTTTGGATGATCAGGATTACCAGGTCTTCCTGCATTATTTAGAAAAATATTTAGATAAAGCTTCAGAGAATTCCTTAGCGAAAAAAGTGAAGTTACTTGCTTACTGCTTGATGCCGAATCATTTTCACCTTTTTGTTCAACAGCTTAGCAGAGACGGGCTCACAATTTTTATGAGAAGTTTGTGCACGAGTTATGTAATGTACTATAACAAAAAACATCAGAGATCAGGAACTTTATTTCAAGGTATCTACAAGGCGGCATTGGTCGAATCCGAGCCATATTTTCTACATCTTTCACGTTACATTCATTTAAATCCTTCCACAATAACAGACGATTGGATTAAATATCCTTATTCTAGCTACGACGCTTATCTCGGGAAAAAACAAATTTCTTGGATTGATCCAGCGCCTATTTTAGATTTCTTTAAGGTAAAGAGAGGAAATGGTTTATTTAAACATTTTTCGTATCAGGAATTTATTGAAGATTCTGTTCTAGATTCAAAAGAGATCTTGCAAGACGCAACTATTGATTAGCCCATAGCAGGGTTGCACCCTTGACGCTGGTTTGATGCTTTTTTTAAAAGGGGTAAAATTAACTGCTTGCCGAGATAGCTTGAGTGGTAGAGCAACCGTTTTGAAAGAGAGCTTATTTTTCGTTTGTGTGCCGTCCTAGCTCAATGGCAGAGCAGCTGTTTTGTAAACAGCAGGTTGTCGGTTCAAATCCGACGGACGGCTCAGAAACAAACGAAAAAGAAACGGTGGGTCGTGAGTTCGAATCTCACCGCCGGCTCACTTCGCTTCGCTCAGTGTAAACTGTAAACCTGGCAAGGAGTTTACCCTGAACGATAGTGAAGGGCTGCGGTGCCGGAGTGGACCCCGTAAATTTGCTAACGCAAAAACGGGCCAAGCAATCGCAAGGAGATAAAGTGCCAGGATGGCGGAGTGGACAATCGCAGTGGTCTGTAAAACCACCGACCGAAAGGTCTCCGCAGGTTCGAATCCTGCTCCTGGCACAGGCAAACCGTCGACCGCGCATACGCTTACCCAGGTTCGCTTCCGAGCGAAGTGAGGAACTCGCGAAGGCAGATCCTGGTCGCAGCACCTTTTGCCGACGTGGCTCAGTGGCAGAGCATCTCCTTGGTAAGGAGAAGGTCATGGGTTCGATTCCCATCGTCGGCTCATTTATGGGATTGACCCCGATAGAAGTTTAAGTTGTTGTGCCTATTAAGCTATAAAATCATTGACTTTTAGATCAGTTAATATTTAGTTTTAATCACATACTTCTTTACGGGGTTGACATAATCTGATACAATTTGCAAAAGTTATTCATGGACGAGCAAACAGCAACAACAAATCCTACAACTGGTCCTGCTCCCATTTACCAACAGTCACAGGAAAAGAATGCCAAGTGGCTGTGGCTTCTGATAATTTTGATAATTCTTGGCGCCGTGGCACTTGCTTTCTTCAAGGGTGTCGGCCCTTTTGGCAAGATTTCACCTTTTGTTAAAAAAGAAGTTGCGTCGCCAACTCCGGCTTCTGTTTCATCAACAGATTTTAGTGCTTCTCCCTCTCCGTCTGAGACAGAAGTTGATCGTGCTAAGCCTGCAGTACGGGTATTAAACGGTAGCGGAGTTGCGGGGCTGGCTGCTTCGGTTAAAGATATGCTTGAGAATTTGGGCTGGAGAGTTGCCAGTATCGGCAATGCCGACTCCTCCGATTATGCGCAGACAGAGATCCGCCTTAAAGACGATTTTGCAAGTTACCAGGAGGCGCTTATTAAAGATCTTTCGGACAAGTATTCGGTTAAGATCTCTTCGGAAACACTTGATTCCACAGATTCTGCGGATATAGAAATTATTGTAGGTAGCAAATAATTTCTGCGGTCCTCGTCTTTTGGACAAGCTCAAGACTGTGGGTCTATGAAGTGATTATCGGAACTAAGTGACACGCTTCAAAATTCTAAATACTAAATCCTAATCTCTAGACAATTACAAAAACTTAAATTTTCAAATGTTTTAAATTTAGAGCATTTGGACTTGTTACGGTGTGTTAGAGCCTGGGGAGAAGATAGGTAAGGATAACTGAGACCACCGGGAAAAGTATTTTTCCAATTGCTCCCGTGATAATTAAAAACAGAAGAATAAATATTCCGTAACGTTCCGTTGCTATAAAATCCCGATACCAGTCGCGGGGCAGAAGGCCCGCCAGGACTTTAAAACCGTCAAGGGGATGGACAGGGATCAGGTTGAATACCCCAAGCAGCACGTTAATCTGAATTACCATTGAAAGGGACTCATATACAGTGCTCAACTGAGGGTTTAAATTGCCGGTGTAATAAGCTATTAAATAAGGAAGCGAAAGCGAAATGGCCAGCAGGAAGTTTGATGCTGCTCCTGCAACGGAAATCAGGGCGGAATCTCTTTTGATGTTTCTAAGGTTAAATGGGTCAAAAGGTGTAGGTTTGCCCCAGCCGATGCCAACCAGAAGCAGGGCGAGTGTGCCAACAGGGTCCAGATGGGCGGCAGGGTTTAACGTTAGGCGGCCGGCAAGTTTGGCTGTCGGATCACCGAGGCGGTATGCAACGAGCGCGTGCGCGAATTCATGGATTGTTATAGCCGCTGCTATGGCGAGAATGAAGACTACAACGTGAAGCAGCCCACTTGCCGGATTATTTTGTAATTCACGTAAAAATTGTTCTATTAGCATAGACCTTGCTGAAAATCCCGTTATTCTTCGAACAAAGTGAGAAGTATGACAGTTCTCGCTACGCTCGAACAATATAGGTTTTCAGCATAATTTGATTGTTTTTAGTCCGGGCTGTATGCTATATTCTAGCAGCTTAGACGGCTAACGCAAAAGGACTAATGACTAACGCAGGATAAAAAGCGTTGGACTTTAGACGTTAGTCGTTTAGCGTAATTATTATGCGCGCTTGTCAAATTTGCGGTAAAAAGTCTGTAATACAAAAGTCCGGTGCCCACCAGTACGGCGGGGGCTGGGCAATGAGGGCGACTAAAAAGCGAGCGGTCTGGCAGGTTAATTTGCACAGCGTAAAGGTGACTTTTGGGGGCGTTAGAAGAACGATGCGTCTCTGCACAAAGTGTTTGAGAAGAGTAAGAAGTGAAATGAAAAAAGTTATTAACGCTAAACAAAAGAAAACTTCCGAAGTGACTATCCAACCTGCAGCTACTGCTTAATTAACTTTCCGATTGCCTCTTTTGCACTGGGATATCCATTTAGAAATTCTTTGATGGTCATTGGCTTTTTGCCTTCGGGTTGGAGGAGGAATGGGTCGGTAGGATGGTAGGTTGGTAGGATAGTAGGTAAGTTTGGTAGGAGTTTAACTATTAACGATTTACTATTTACTGTCAATCGACTCCATACACCTGGCCAAGGGTAAAAGGCGCGGATCATACGATCAAGCTTTTGGGGATCTGGCGGATTTTCTAAATCGATGAAGCCGTCTTCTTTGGTTATTTTTTCGGTTAAAGTTGTTTTTGTGTGATCCTGCTCTTGTAGTTTTTGCGACTTGTCTAAATAAGCGGGCAGCGTTTTTATTAATAGATTTGCTCCTAAAATTGCAAGTTTTGTGGCAAGTGAATCATGTGTTTCGTTTGGGCTAACGTCAATTTCAACTTGGGCGATAATCGGGCCGTGGTCCAACTCTTTGTCAAGTTTAATAATTGTTACGCCGGTTTTTTGATCCCCATTTAAGATGGTTTGGTAAATAGGGGACGGGCCGCGAAATTTTGGCAGCAGGGAGGGATGAACATTTAAGAAGCCAAATTTGGGGCGTTGTAAAATGGTTTTGGGAATGATATGTCCGTAGGCAACCAGTATCGCAATATCAAAGCTTTTATCTAAGTCCGACATCCTATGGCTCACCTCGATGTTGTTTTTTTGAGCCTCTAACTTGACACTTGTAGGCACCAAGGCCTGGCCTCGACCGAGTTTTCTGTCATGGCCTGTAATAACGAGTTGAGGTTTGAATTCTGTTGCGATTAACCTTTTTAGAACAATCTGGGCGATTCGGGGCGTGCCAAAAAAAGCGATGGAAAGGTCGGTAGGATTGTAGGTCGGTAGGATTGTAGGTTTTTTGTTCATAAGGTTATTTTACTCACTATCCGACATTCCTACTATCCTACATACCTAAATTTACTTCCACAAATTGTTCGTTGCCGCCTTTATCTTTTTCTACGCGAAATACCTTGCCGTTTTGGTTATGGATGTGGTCGACAAAAAGAACGCCGTCAAGATGATCAATTTCGTGCTGGATAATGCGGGCGGGCAGGCTTTTAAAATGGTTTTGCTGCTTTTTGCCCTGGATATTTTGCCAAAGTAAATCTATTTCGGCGGGGCGCATGACGTGGCCATACAAAAGGGGAACGGAAAAACAGCCCTCCAGATAAGCAATCTCTTTTTTAGAAAATTTCAGGATTTTTGGGTTTACAAAACCTTTAATTCTATTGCGGATGCGGGCAACAAAAACGCGTTTGAATGCTCCGATTTGGGGAGCAGAAAGCCCCAGTCCCGGCGGGTCGGTTTGAGCTTCAAGCGTTTGGGTCAGATTATTAATTATAGACTCGAGGACTTTATCAAAGACCATAATCTCCTTTGATTTTTGTCGAAGCAAATTCTCTTCGTTTGGTATAGTTAAAATTTTTTTAATCATATTAATTTTTAATTTAAAATTTCAAATTTTTAATCAATTTTAAATAATTTAATTTACTTTCGCGTTTTCTATTAGAAAAGGAAACATTTAGATTTCATTTAAAACTAAAAATTTCAAATTGAAAATTTTTAGCTTATGCTTTTGGGATCAACTGTAATTTGTACATCTTTTAAATTTCTTAAGTGTTGTAGTTTTCCGATTGCCTTTTCTCTTTGTGCAAGCGAATAGGATTCGAGTTTACATTTGATGATTATATTGTATGTTGGGATTTTGGAAAAGAAGAAAGGCTGAAAGGGGCCAAATACTTGGATGGTGGGATGGTCGGATGGTGGGATAATCCTTCTAATTCTGCTCAGCAGATTTTGGGCATTTGATTCGACCTTTTCTTTTACTTTTCCCCTGATTGTCAGTTTAACCAAAAGCGCGAACGGAGGGTAAAAAAGTGTGCGTCTTAGTTTTAGCTGCTCGTTATAGTAGGCAGCATAATTACCGCTGGCGGCGCTTTTTATTGTTAAATTTTCCGGATTCTGTGTCTGCAAAATTAGAACACCGTCTTTTTTCAGTAGGGTTTTGAGGTTTGCGATTTGCTCATAAAGTGCCTCGCTTGATGAAAAATCCGCCCGATTTAAAAGAGTATCTGGCGAAATGTGGGCAACAAGGTCATATTTTTTTAGCTGCGGCGTGTAGAAAATTGAGACAGTAGCGATGTCAATAGTTGGATAGTTGGATAGCCCGCCGCCGCCAAGGCTTTGGCGGGTAAATTGGATGGTTGGATAGTGGGATGAGTCGGAAATGAGATTGATTTTGGCATTGGGTATCTGACGTCTGACTTCACCGGCCAATGAAGAGATATTTAAGATATTAAAGTAAATGTTAGCTGATTGGCAGTTTGGGCAAATACTTGGTTGTTTTTCAAGATACTGGCTATTTTGGCAATCTTTGCAAAAAAGATGGCCGGATTCTTTTTTCTTATTTAAAAACAAAAGGGAGTCCTGGGAAGCTTTAAGCCGGGTTAGCAGAAAATCAGAAATTGGACTAAAGTTTTGTGTAAGCCTTTCTTCTTTCATTGAGACGATAATTGGCTTTACTTTAGTTTTTGTTAAGACGATGTTTTTGGAACCTCTTTTGCTGTCATCCTGAGTCCCGCTTTGCGGGTCGAAGGATCTGGGTTCAGTAAATTGAAAATAAGTCGAGATTTTAGGGGAGGCGTCGACGATTCTGATTTTGGCGCCGGTTAGAATTGCGATTTTTTCGGCAACTGTTAGGGTATCGAAATATGGGGAGCGTTCGTCTTTATAAGCGCCATCGTGCTCATCAAAAATAATAATTTCTTTGAGGTTTGGACACGGTGCAAAAAGAGCCGAGCGGGAACCGAAGATGTAGTCAACTTTGCCTGACTGGATTTTTAGCCAGGTTGAGAATTTCTCAGAGGGATTTAGCTCGTTGTGATAAATTGCATAATTTTTGGCTTTGGGGAATTGGGCAAGAACTTGAGGGAGATGGTTGATGGTGGGGACGAGGACGATTGACTGGTATTTTGTATTTTGTATTTTGTATTTTGTATTAGCGTTAGTCAATAGTCGTTTAGCGTTTAGCGCTGCTGTCGGCAGCATTGCCTCCAGACAATTAACCATCGGTGCCAGATAATAAAAACTCATCCATTTTAGCAAGTCGATTTGGTAGGGAAGAAGAATGGGTTGGGGGAAAACTATTGAGCTGAGCAGCTTGATGTTTTTGACTATTGTCGATTGACTATTGTCGATTGACAAAACGATACCGAAAGGTTGTCTTTTCCCAAATGGAACCTGCACAAGTTGGCCCACACGAACTCTGCTTTGCAGAGTTTTGGGAATAAGATAAGTGAAATAGTTAATATCGGGAGATTGGTAGGTTAAAACGACAACATTAGCATACATTGTAGATAGAGTTTAGAGGCAAGAGTTTAGAGGGTCAAGTTTGACGGGTGCAGGCCTCGAGAAGGTTTTCAAAGAGAGAGGCGACGGTAAGGGGGCCGACGCCGCCGGGGACAGGTGTTATTTCCGCAACGATTTTTGCGACTTCATCGAAGTTGACATCGCCGACTAATTTTTTCTGACTATTGCCTATAGCCGATTGACTATTGTCGAGAACATTTATCCCTACGTCAATTACCACTTGTCCTTTTTTAACATGGTCTTTGGTGATTAAACCCGGTTTGCCTACGGCAATAACTAAAATATCCGCGTTTCTAGTTTCTTGAGCTAAGTTTCTGGTTTGCGAATGACAGATGGTCACAGTTGCGCCAAGATTTAGAAGGGCGAGAGCTGTAGGTTTACCGACAAGTGATGATCTGCCAACAACTACTGCCTTTTTGCCCGCAACGTCAATTTTGTAATAGTTGAGCAAAGTTAAAATGCCTTTGGTGGTTGCAGGGATAAAACCAGTGGAACTTCCTTCAAAAACTAGCTTGATATTGGTTGCGGTCTGGCCGTCGACATCTTTTTCCGGATTGATGGTGTCAATTAGCCCATCTTTGTTTAGATGTTGGGCGATGGGGAGCTGGATTATGATTCCGTGAGTAGTTGGGTCGGAATTTAACGTGTAGATATATTCGGCAAGGGTTACGTGATCAACGTTATCTGGAAATTTTTGGTGAATGACTTCGGCGCCGATTTTTTCGCCAAATAAGATTTTCTGGCGGATGTAAGCGTTGGACTCGGCGAGATCACCAATCTGGATAATGACAAGTTTTGGCTTTGTTTCAAGTTTCGAGTTTAAAGTTTTTAGTTTCTCTGCTATTTTGTCGCGGACAATGCGTCCGTCTAAGATTTTGGCCATATTAATTTTTTTGTTGCCGCCATTAAAAAGCGCTCGGCAAGAACTTTTAGTTAATTCTAAGCTTTTAGTTCGCCTCGCTCAAGCCTCCGCCATTTATAGAGCTTGTAAAAGTAGACAAGTAAAATTAGAAATGGCTCCGTCAAGTTTTTAAATTTGGCGGCAACCGGGTTTTAATTTAGAAAAAGAAAATTACGGTAAGGGGTATTTTTGACACAGCGCTTTAATTTCTGCAGCGATTTTTAAAAGGTTATTGTTTTTGGCAACGCGGTTTCGAAAGTTGCGGAGAAATTCTGAACGCTGTTCTTTCTCCTGGGGTAATTTTTCGCTTTTTATTTCTTCAATAGCCCAATTAATCCAAGCGGCAATATTTTTCATTTCTGCTTCTTTCATTCCTCGGGTGGTAATTGCAGGTGTGCCAAGGCGAATGCCGGAGGGATAAAAGGGAGGCATAGTGTCGTGCGGTACACCATTTTTATTAACGATGATACCGGCGACTTCAAGTGCAATTGCGGCGACCGCGCCATTAACTCCTTTATTTCGCAGATCAATTAAAATCAGGTGATTATCCGATCCACCGCCGGAGAGTTCAAAGTCAAAGTCGTGAAGTGCAAGGGCCAAAGCTTTTGAGTTTTTGACGATTTGGGCAGCATATGTCTTGAAAGCTGGGGTTGATGCTTCTTTTAAAGCGACTGCGATTGCAGCGGTCTGGTTGTCGTGCGGACCGCCCTGGAGGCCGGGGAAAACTGCTTTGTCGATTTTATCTGCCAAAGTGGGATCTTTTTTTAAACCCTTTTCGGTGACCATGATCATTGCGCCGCGGGGGCCCCGCAAAGTTTTGTGGGTCGTTGTCATAACAATGTGGACATAAGGGACAGGGGAAGGATGAGCACCGCCTGCGACAAGGCCCGCGATATGGGAAATATCGGCCAGTAAATAGGCGCCGACAGAATCTGCAATTTCTCCGAACCTTTTAAAATTGATGGTCCTGGGATAGGCGGTGTAACCGCAAACAATAACCTTGGGCTTTTCAGTTATTGCAAGCTTTTCTATAGCGTCATAATCCAGCCGGTCATCTTTGCCCAGTTCGTAAGGTACTGCTTTGAAATATTTTCCGGAAATTGAAACGGGTGAGCCGTGAGTTAAATGGCCACCAAATGCGAGGGACAGGCCCATGATTTTGTCGCGTAAGGGTTCAAGCAGTGCAAAATAAATGGCGGTATTGGCGGGAGAACCGGAGTAGGGCTGGACATTGACGTGGGGAACACCAAAGAGTTTTTTGGCCCTGTCTATTGCTAACAGTTCTATTTCATCAATTACGGTATTTCCCTGATAGTAACGTTTTTTTGGATAACCTTCGGAATATTTGTTGACAAGAACTGTGGCTAGCGCTTCCAGTACTGCGCCCGATGTGTGATTTTCCGAAGGAATCATCTGAAGGCTGTTTTGCTGACGCGCAGCTTCTGCAAAAATTAATTTGGAAATCTGAGGATCGGTTTGGGAAAGATTCATAATCTTTAAAATTCCTAATTGACCTAATTAACCTAATTGGTCTAATTTTAGAAATTGGGTAATTTGATATTGTTTAGAAATTAGAATAATTAGAAATTAGAAATTATGATAGTTGCTATTGTATGTTTTTTGTTCCCAGCTGTTCAAGCAGCTCCTGTGCTTCAATATAATCAGGCTTGAGAGAAAGTGCTTTGTCAAGTGAGTTTGCGGCCTCGTCGTTTTTCTCTAAAACGATCTGGATTTTGGCAAGAGTTAACCAGGCATCCGGATATGTCGGCGCAAGAAGAGTTAGGCGATTGCCCAAGGTTTCTGCTTTATCCTGATAATCTTCTGAATAGTTGGCGATCAGCAGGTATGTTTTGGCGACTTTCTGAACAATCAGATAATTGTTTTCGGAAAGATCGTAGGCGCTTTGGGCCAGTTTATCGGTGTTGTCGATTAGTTGTTGATTCCCTGAGACTTCAAAATTGTTAAGATAAGTTGCTTGTGTATTTGCAGCATCGGCAATTAGATAAGGATTTTTGAAGGGACTTGCTGTCAGTGAATTGCGGTAGGTGTAAAGGGCCTTTTCGGCATCAACGCTTTGCCGGTTTTGCGCCCTTTTGTTAAGGATGTCGGAGGCAAAGGCTCTCAATATATGCGAGAGCATAAAAGCGCAAACAACAATAGTGACAATTAAAATTGGGAATTGATACTTTTTTTGGGGTAAATTTAATTGGTAAAATTTTAAGGTTTGTGCGCCAGCGATTGTTGATGCGAGTATTAAAAATAAAGTTGTCTGTGTTGCCACAACCGAAAATCCAAAAAAGATAGTCACAAGGTATCCGGCAAATGCAGCTAATGCGCCTATACTTGCGATATTGACAAAGTCAGACCTGCCTGCCGGCAAGGCAGGTCGGGAACTATCCCTGAAGGTCTTGTACAACGAATAGGCAATGGCAAATATCAATGCCAGATACGATAAAAATCCAAGCGCGCCGCCAGTTGCCAGATAGTTTAAGAATTCATTGTGAGCCTTGTTGTAATAAAATGCCCATTCCGAAGTCTTGTTATGGACTTGGGGTCGCAGCATAAAGTAGGAAGAAACAAAAGTCTCAGGGCCGGATCCTAAGGCGGGCCACTTTTTAAAAATATCAAATGCCCCCTGCCATACGATCAGACGGATTTTTACGGATTCGGTGGGAAGGCTTGTTTCCTGATTCTGGCTAGCCGTTGTGGTATTAGTTTTCGTTTCCTGAATTTGGGAAACAGGTTCAAGACTTCTTGATGTTAAGTTTGTACCAAAGACAGTAAATATAACCAGAAAAGTTACCAGGGCAAAAGTAATAAGTTTCCAGTTTTTGGAGATGTTTTTAACTCCTGTCAGGATAAAAAAGAGCAGGAGAGAGGCAAGAATCCCTGCAAGCCCTGCGCGTGATGCAGTTAAAACAAGAGCCATGAACTGGATAATTGCAAATGATGCAAAAAGTATTTTTCCTTTGGTACTTTTAAAAAACAGTGACATGGCAAGACTTAAGGGTATTGTCAAAACAAGGTAGGATGCCAGCCAATTGGGCTGGCCTAAAGTCGAGAAGATTCGCAATTGGGGGTTGAAATCCGCCTGCCAGCAGCCGGAGGTCAGCCGGCCGGTTAAAACGAGACAGGACGGATCGCTGCCGAAGTGACTTGGAATTCCCCAAAGTGAAACAAAAATGGCGGTTGCGACTGTTGTTAAAAGAATTTTTTTGGCTGGGTCTTTTGAGAGGTTAATAAGGGCTGTTGCAAAAATCACCAAATAGGCAAACTGGGAAAGGAGGCCGCCGTTTAGACGAGTAGGGAAGCCAAAAATTGATGTGTATTTGTCGATTGAGAAAAATGTGGAGAGGGTCTGGATCGCGACAAAAACTGCAAATGCAAAAGTTACTGGATTTTTAGGGATTAGAATTTTTCTGCTTATGATAAATTTGGTAACGGTTAGAAACAGGAGAATTAGTGAAACTGCATAGACAAAAAACATCTTGGGGACTTCATAAAGTTCGGTTGTCTGGGTCGTAAAGATTATGGGAGTAATAAGGGCAAGTGCTAAATAATGCCAGAGGAGAAGTTTGTCGATAAAAGGGATGATGCGATCTTTCACGAAATAAATCTTATCATAATCTATTCTGGGGGTAATCTTGTGCGGGGAAATAATTTTAGTATTGAGAGCTGCCTGATAATCGGCTATACTTCTTTTCGAACTTCATGACTTTCGTTTTTGATAAGATCCTCGGACTTTTTTCACAAGATTTAGCTGTCGATTTGGGTACCGCAAACACACTTGTTTATGTCGGCAAGAAGGGTCTGGCAATTCGTGAGCCTTCAATTGTTGCGCTTCATAAAAAAACCAAAAGGGTCATTGCCATCGGAACAAGTGCCAAAAAAATGATAGGCAGGACACCTGTTTCTATTGTTACTGTCCGGCCTCTCCGCGACGGTGTGATTTCGGATTACGATACGACTCTGGCAATGCTTTCCTACTTTGTCAAAAAGGTGCACAAAAAGCCGGGGCAGAAATTTAACTTGCCAAGGCCGCGAATTATTATTGGTGTTCCGTCTCAGGTAACCGAGGTTGAAAGACGCGCGTTACTTGATGTAGCGCGCGAGTCGGGAGCGCGGGAAGCGTATCTTGTCGAAGAGCCGATGGCGGCGGCAATCGGGGCGAATTTACCCGTAACAGAGGCGACTGGTTCTATGGTTGTTGATATCGGAGGCGGAACAAGTGAGATTGCAGTAATTTCTTTAGGAGGTATTGTTGTTGGCAGGTGTATCAAGCTTGCTGGTGATGCGATGGATGCCGATATCATAAGTTATGTGCGTGCCCGCTATGGTCTGGCGCTGGGTGAAAAAACTGCAGAGGATATTAAAACTTCCCTAGGAAGTGCCTACAACCTACCTGTTGAAAAACAAATGGTTGTTAGGGGACGCGATCTTGAGCGCGGTTTGCCAAAATCCATTAAGCTGACGAGTACCCAGGTAAGAGAGGCACTGGCGCCAACTATTAATACAATCGTGGAAGCTATTAAAAGTACGCTTGAGGACGCACCGCCGGAGTTAGTGGGCGACATTGCGGAACGGGGTATTATTCTTTGCGGCGGCGGCGCGCTGATTGCAGGCCTTGCAAAACTTGTTTCTGCCGAAACTAAAATGCCGGTTACCGTTGATGCCGAACCGCTTTCTGCGGTAGTTACCGGTTGTGCACGCTTACTTGAGAATGACGATCTTTTGAAAAGAGTCAAAATTGCCAGTTTTCCTTAATTTTAATGGGTAAATCCAAGACTAAGTTCTCACTTTCTGCTGATTTCATTATCGGTGAATCTTCGAGCCGCTGGGGAGCAAAAAGCACAGAAATGCATACGGAGCAAAATTGGAATCAAATTTCCGGCTTGCGTTTTTACATCTTCTATATCGCATCTTTTGTTATCTTTTTAATTTTTATGGCCAGACTCTTTTCCTTAACGGTTGTACAAGGTGCATTAAACAGACAGCTGGCGGATCAAAACAGAGTCAGGCTTGTGCAGCTTGAAGCTGAAAGGGGCGAGATTTTAGATAGAGGCGGCAAAATTCTGGCTAAATCGCAAACAATCTATGTTCTTAAAAAAGAAGGGGAACTTACAGAAATTTCGCAGCAACAAATGGATGAACTTACCAAACAGGGCCTTGCAAGCGAAGATTTTGCAGGGAAACTTGGGCAAATTGAGCGAAAAGTTGAAAGAATCTACACCCTGGGCCGGGCAGCAGCCCATGTTTTGGGATACACAACATCAGCAGCTGCCCAAGATATTGCTGATGATGAGGTGTCTTCCTATCAGGCTGTGGGCAGGGTTGGAGTAGAAGAAGGGTATAACGATTTTTTAACCGGCAAGATTGGTAAAAAGCTGGTTGAGGTTGATGCAGACGAAAAAAAAGTGTCGCTTCTTGGGCGGCAGGATCCTCAAAAAGGTGCTGATCTTTATCTAACAATTGACGCAGATTTGCAGAAGTCTGCATTCGATGCTCTGGCAAAAGTGGCTAACAAGGTTGGTACAAAAAGAGGATCGGTAATAGTTTCCGATCCCAACTCCGGCGAAATACTGGCGCTTGTGTCTTATCCGGCTTTTGATCCGCAGGATGTTGCCAAATCAGTAGGTGCAGACGACAAGCCGTTTTTTAACAGAGCAGTTCAGGGAACCTACCCGCCGGGGTCAATTTTTAAAATTGTAACTTCTTTGGCGGGACTTGAAAGCGGCAGGATAACTCGCGAAACTGAGATTGAAGACACAGGCCAGTTTGAATTTGCAGGCAGCCGGTTTGCCAACTGGTTTTTCCTGGAGCACGGCAAAGTCGACGGGGTTATAAAAATTCAAAGGGCAATCGCGCGTTCGAACGATATCTTTTTTTTCAAAGTTGCTCAAACAATTGGTCTTTCGCCAATTCGTGATATGGCAAAAAAGCTCGGTTTTGGGCAAAAAAGCGGCATCGATTTGCCGGGCGAGGCGGTCGGGTTAATTGGAGATGAAGTTTGGAAAAAATCCATGTACGGGCAGGACTGGTTTGTGGGAGATACGATGCATATGGGGATTGGACAGGGTTTTATACTGGCAACACCAATGCAGATGAATGTGCTTACTTCTTTTATGGCAACAGACAAACTAATGCGCCCATATTTAGTTGCCAAAATTGACGCAGTGAGTTCAACTGATGTTAACTTAGGGAGCAAAGTTTTGGCAGAGAATCCGGTGCAGGTAGCCAATTTTGATTTGGTGCGTGCCGGCATGCACGATGCCTGCAAAGTGGGCGGGACAGGAGCGCCTTTTTTTAATGCGCCATATGATGTAGGCTGCAAGACGGGAACTGCCGAGAAGGAGCTGGGGGATCCGCACGCATGGTTTTCCGTTTTTGCGCCGTTTGAGGCACCAAAGATTTCCGTTACTGTTTTAGTTGAGGACGGTGGCCAAGGCTCGGTTGTAGCAGCACCCGTAGCCCGCGAAATTGTTGACTGGTGGATGGCTAATCGAGCTAAATAGCTAGATGGGAAATTCGAAGCGACCTTTGTTATTCTGACTCTTCGCTGTCACTCTGAGCAGAGCGAAGAGTCTTAGAGTAAGCTTAGCGAAGAATCTGTTGAATGAAAAGTTATTATGTTTACATTCTTACAAATAAGAATAATCGAGTTCTGTATACTGGTGTCACGGACGATTTGCAAAGGAGAATACTCGAGCACAAGCGTAAGATGATCCCCGGATTCACCAAGAAGTACAACTTATCAAAATTAGTTTATTTTAGAGGGTTCGACAATCCAACCGATGCGATATTAGCTGAAAAGAAAGTAAAAGGTTGGTTGAGAATTAAAAAGATGAAGTTAATAGAGTCGACGAATTCAGAATGGAAGGATCTAGCGGCTTAATTTCGAGATCCTTCACTAGAGTTTACACTGAGTGTAAACGAAGTGTTCAGGATGACATTTATGAATTTGCCAAAAGAACTAACATTAAAACTCAAGAAGTCTAAAGACCTTCGCTACGGAGAGAATCCTCACCAGAAAAGTGCTTTCTACATTTCTGATGCTAACCCTGGATTTGAACAGCTTGCCGGTATCGAGATTTCACACAATAACGTAGGCGATGCAAACCATGCATGGCATTTGGTTTGTGAATTCGATGCGCCGACAGTTGCTATCATTAAGCACGGGAACCCAAGCGGCATTTGCACGCGTGCTGATGTTGCCGCTGCATTTAAGTTGGCTTATGAGGCTGATAACGTGAGTGCTTTTGGTGGAATAATAGCGGTCAACAGGGAGCCGACTGTCGAAATGATTAATGCCATGCGCGGAATTTTTTTTGAATTGATTGTGGCGCCGGACTATTCCAAGGAGGCATTGGATGCGCTTGCTGCGAAAAGTAAGAGAATGAGGGTGGTGAGGGCTCAAAAACCACCAAAGCAGCTGGAGTTTACCCGTGCGTTTAACGGCTATCTGGTGCAGACGCCGGATACTGTCAAGGAGACTCCTTTACAGTGGAGAGTGGTGAGTGGCAAGAATCCTGATAAAAAAACTTACGGGGATCTGGGGTTTGCATGGAAAGTTGTTAAACATGTTAAATCAAACGCCATTGTGATAGTTCGCGATCTTAATATGCTTGGCATGGGAACGGGGCAGCCAAACAGGGTTAACTCTGTAAAGCTGGCCCTTCGACAAGCGCAGGGTAAACTTAATATGGGAGGTAAAGCTGTTGGTGCGGTACTGGCGTCTGACGCCTTTTTTCCGTTTGAAGATAGTGTGGAATTGGCAGCAGCTGCGCAAATTTCCACAATAATTCAGCCGGGCGGGTCGATAAACGATAAGCGGGTGATTGATGATGCCAAAAAGCATAATATTACGATGATTTTTACACACATTCGACACTTCAAACACTGATGGATGAGATAAAAGTTAAAAATATTTTCGCTGCAGTATCTGATAAATCGATTCTGGCTCCGCTTTTGGACAGCCTTAAGGCCAGGCCTTCAGGCAGAAAGCCTTTCAGGCTGAAGCCTTGGAAAACTGAAAGACCTGGCCTTGATGGTTTTGATGTTAAATTTTTGGGAACACAAGGTACAGTTGATTACCTCAAATCAAAAGGCTTTGATGCCAAATCCGTCGTTTTTGGCTTTGATTTTGACGGCAGAGTTAAGAGTTTAGATAAAAAAGTCTTCGTGGCAATTCTTGCAAATCCTAGTGAAGCGAATCACTTGTCAGAACTAGCTAAATTAGGGGTTGAACCCCTAAATGCAGTTATTGTCGATCTTTATCCTTTGGACAAAAGTAATTTCCCCGAATCAATGGACATAGGTGGCCAGGCGCTAATTCGTGCAGCCATTAAAAATTATAAAAATGTTGCTTTGGCTTTTGACGGTGAAAGCATCAGGGATTTGGTGGAGGAACTAAAGTTTAATAAGGGAGAGACCACTTTAAATTTCCGCAAAACCCAGGCCAAAAAAGCAGCTGATTTTATCGCGGAAAGGACGGAGTTAGAGTCGGGGTTAATTGTAAATGTCCTTGATGTTAAGGACAAGTAGGTTTGTCTAGACTTGCTGACAAGCTTGTACTGCTGGCAGCACTACTCCAAACATAGTAATGGCTAGTTTCTTCCAGTTTAGTGTAGAGAATCGCTTCTTGCTTCTCGTTTGTTGAGCATTTTGTATATCCGTAATTCGCCTGTGGTTCAGAGTTATTTGGTGGGACTGGCAATGCTTGCAGTGGGCTCGGATTCTCTGGGGTTGATACCAGTAAAGCTGATAAATCTTCAGGATAAGAGTTGGAGTGTAGGACTTTATAGCCTTCCAATTCCGTAGCCAATAAACCTATATCATTTTTCCGCTGTGCATCTCTCGATAATGCAGCTGTGGAGACGAGACTCTTCTTTGGTATTGGGCTGGCATATTGAGTAAGACCAGGTTTATTAACAGGCATTGTTGTTTTTGCCCTAAAAGCAAAGAAGATGGGGAAAGCTACTAGCAATACTAGGATTACCAGAAACAATATTGGGAATATAGTTAGCACAAAAACTGCTAATTTTGTTCTCCCGGTCACGGGTTCGGTTCGTATAACGTGGGTTCCCGCTAAATGATCGTGAAGGCCTTGTTTTTCTTTACTGAAAGCCACCATCAAATAGCCGATGCCAAGTATCAAACCAGAAATAATTTTTCCTGGAATTTCTCTTATTATTGCTTTGGAAAAAGTAATAGGCGCACTATCTTCTGAGATAACTTGCAGTTTAAAAACTTTTTTGCCTAAAGTACCCCCAAATTTGTACGTTGTCAGAACGAAATAGCTCCAGATTAGGATTACTGCCAAGGAATTAAAAATAATGCTGATAGGTGGTTTGCCAAAAGCTTGACTTAGTGGCTCGCCACTTATAAGAGCTATAGGTGTAGTTAGCAGTGCCGCAATAAGTACACTGGGGATTGATGCAATCCAGGTGTCCAAGAATAAGGCTGCGTTTCTGAGTAGAAACCCTGCGTAGATTGGAGTGTTTTGCGGAGTTATCGGTTGTTGCTGAGCAGCTGGAGGTTGTGGGGGAATGGGTGGTGGTGCCTGCGCTGGAAGCGATTGATTTTGTAAAGGATTGATCGTTGGATTTTGGGAAGGCATTGCTTTCTTAAGTATAAAGCTATATAAATTGTAAAGTAAAATTCGAATGAACAAAGATTTGGAATTTTGGGTGGCGACGAGTGCGATTAGTTGAGTTGATAGAAGAATACTTAGACCTATAGCAGGGTTGCACCCTTTAAGGGTTGTTGAGATAGTGTTTTATGAATAAGGATATTCAGTATTGGGTGGCGACGAGCGCGATTCCGGGAGTCGGGACGGCGACATTTAACTTCCTGTTACACCGTTTTAAAACACTAAAACATTTTTGGGATGCTGATTCGGCTGAGATCAAAAAATTAAAGCTTGACGCAAAAACCAAGGAGTCGATTTTGGAGTTTCGGGCAAATGTTGACCCCAAAATATATCTTGAGGCGGTTTATAAAAAGGGCATAAAGGTTTTATCTCTTGTTGACCGCGATTATCCTGCAAACCTGAGACAAATTTCGGATGCGCCGCCAGTTTTGTACTTTCGTGGCACACTTTTGCCTGCCGATGATTTAGCTGTTGCGGTTGTCGGGGCAAGACATGCAACGGTTTATGGCAGGCAGGTTACGGAGAAGTTGGTTAGCGGTTTGGTGTCTAGTGGACTTGCGATTGTTTCTGGCTTGGCGCGGGGGATTGATAGCATTGCACATAGAGCAGCTTTGTCTGCGGGTGGTAGGACAATTGCGGTTTTGGGAAGCGGAGTTGATACAATTTATCCACCGGAGAATTGGGAACTTGCTGGAAAAATTATTCAAAACGGCGCAATCGTTGGCGAATTTCCTCTAGGGTTTCCATCTGTCCCCTCAAATTTTCCTGCTAGAAACAGAATAATTTCCGGTCTATCTCTCGGCGTTCTGGTGACAGAAGCGGCTTTAGATTCCGGTTCGATGATTACTGCTGGGCAGGCTGCAGAGCAGGGAAGAGAGGTTTTTGCTGTCCCCGGGCCGATTGTTGGCAAAATGAGTGAAGGAACAAATAATTTAATTAAAGAGGGTGTGCATCCGGCAACGGAAGCTGCGGATATTTTGGAGATACTTAATATTGAGCAAAAATCGAGACAGGTGACACGTAACACGAGACACGAGAGGATTATCAAAGACAAGGATCAGGCAAAGATTTTATCGGTACTTGACGGAGCGGCAAAACATATTGATGCGATTGTGCGGGAGGTTGATTTGCCGATTGAGAAAGTTTCATCCACCCTTTCTCTAATGGAACTTTCCGGATTTGTCAAAAATTACGGAAGCGGGATGTGGGGAGAATAGTAATTTTAAATTTTTAATTATCTCGAATATTTCTTTCAAATTATTTACTAAATAATCAGGCTTGGCGGCTTTGAGGTTGTAAGTAGATGTCCATAATTAAATCTAACGATTCGAATTATCAAATTTTTTGGCACAATTAGTTAAGACAATGTGTAAAGGATTTAGAAGTCATCAAACTGTGTAAAAACATTTAAATCAGCGGGCACTTGACACTGATGGTAAAAATAGTAGAGAGTTAAATCTAAAATGAGAAACTTGGTTATAGTAGAAAGTCCAACGAAGGCGCGGACATTATCCGGTTTTTTGGGAGGCGATTACCAGATCGTTGCTTCGATGGGCCACGTGCGCGATCTGCCGCGGGGAGAATTTGGCGTGGACGTTGAAAATAACTTTGCCCCTAAGTATGTGATTCCCAAAGAAAAGATAAAGGCCGTTAATATTTTGGCAAAGCAGGCAGCGGGTGTTGAAAAACTTTGGCTTGCAACAGACCCGGATCGCGAAGGCGAAGCGATTGCCTGGAATTTGCTGCAGGTTATAAATGAAAAAGGGAAGGTTAAGATCCCTAATTATCAGAGAGTTGTGTTTCATGAAATAACAAAAGATGCAGTTAGCGAAGCTTTTGAGCATCCAAGAAAAATTGATGATGATTTGGTTAGCGCCCAACAGGCAAGAAGAGTTTTGGATAGGTTAGTCGGTTACAAACTTTCGCCGCTTCTCTGGAAAAAGGTCAAAAGCGGGCTCTCTGCCGGAAGGGTACAATCAGTTGCCTTGCGATTGGTTGTTGACAGGGAGCGCGAAATTGAAGCTTTTAAAAGTGAAGAATACTGGGAGATATTTGTAGAGGTATCAAAAGTAAATGAGTCGAATGCTAATTTTATTGTAAGCTTACAAAAAATTGATAATACGAAGGCAGAAGTCAAAAATCAAAAGCAGGCAGATGAGATTGTCGGGGATTTAGAAAGTGCCAAATATGCGGTTTCGGAAGTTTTGACAAAGGATGCCCGCAAATATCCAAACCCGCCTTTTACAACATCCACTTTGCAGCAGGCAGCTGCAAACCGGCTTGGATATGTGCCCAAACGCACGATGTCCTTGGCACAAGGTCTTTATGAAAAAGGGCTGATTACTTATATGCGAACAGATTCGGTTAATCTGGCGCCAGCTGCTGTTGAAGCGGCACGGAAATATATTGAGAAGATTTATGGTAAAAATTATTTGCCGCAGGCAGCGCGCCATTACAAAGTCAAATCTAAACTTGCGCAGGAAGCGCACGAGGCGATAAGGCCTACAAACATCACAGTTGACAGTTCTCAGTTGACAGTTGACAGCAACGACGAGCGCAAGCTTTATGATCTGATTCACAGGCGTATGGTTGTCTGCCAGATGGCAGAGGCGATAGTTACCGAGACGGCGGTTGATGTGATAGCGGCTGGTCACCCGGAAAGGGGTCCTGTCAGTTCTTTCCCTCCCGCCAGTGCTCGCTCATCTACAAAATCAGTTGATATTGATAAATCATCAGAGCTGCGCGCTGTCGGGAGCCCTTCCAGAACTGCCACCCCTAAAAGCTATTTGCTTCGGGCAAATGGCCAGCAGATTAAGTTCGATGGCTGGTACAGAGTTTATGACAAGGCACCGATTAAAGAACAGGTCTTGCCAAAAATTGAAAAGGGAGAGGATTTAAATTTGGTTAAAATTGACTCCCAACAAAAATTCACCGAGCCGCTGCCAAGATATACAGAGGCAACGCTAATTCGCGATCTTGAGAAGAACGGCATCGGAAGGCCGTCAACCTACGCGCCGACAATTTCAACTCTTTATGATCGGGCTTACATTGAACGGCTCGAGGGTCGCAAGATTGCACCGACTCCGATTGGCACAACTACAGTTGATTTTTTGACAAAACACTTTCCAAATATTGTCGACTATTCTTTTACGGCAGAAATGGAAGGGGATTTGGATGAGATTGCGTTAGGTAAAAAGAACATGATTGGAACTATGGAAAAATTTTGGAGGCCGTTTGAAACGCAGGTGGAAAAAGTGGCAGAAGAAGCTGAAAAAATGAAGATTGAGGCAGAAGTGACTGATGTCATTTGCGATAAATGCGGCAAACCCATGGTTATTAGATACGGCCGGTTTGGCAAGTTTTTGGCGTGTTCCGGTTTCCCCGATTGCAAGAACACTAAGGCTTTGAACGAGGACACCGGCTTAATTTGCCCTGATGACGGCGGTAAAGTTGTGATGCGAAGAACCCGCCGCGGGAGGACTTTCTGGGGTTGCGGTAACTATCCCAAATGCAAATTTGCAAGCTGGCAAAAACCGGCCGGTGTTGCAGCAGAGTCTCCGTGATACATAGCTTCGTATTAAACTTGTTCTGTAGCTGGCGAATGCAGACCAAAGGTGATAGTAAAATTCAGAGATTCTTTGGATTCGACAAAAATGTGAGCGCCCATTCTTGCAAGCAGGCTTCTGGCAATGTAACCCTCAAGGCCGGTTGTCCAGGAGAGCTGAGTAAGGTTGGAAAGTTGAGGGGAAAATTCCTCAAATAGAGCTGCAGCTTGGCCTTCTGAAACCATGGTCCTAAAACACTTTATTACAATTTTTGCCAGATCTCCTTCAACTTCTAATGAAAGAATGACTATCGATTTTTTGACACTAACTCGAAAGGCTAACTCCAGAATTCTTTCAACACTATCTTTTATCCAAACCTCGTTTCCTATCACGTAAACCTCAGGGAAAATTTTATGTTTGGTCGCGATTGTTATTTTAGTTTTTGGCATGATGGGTCTGTATTGTGATTGCGCTGTGGGGATCTCTAAAATTACCGAGAATGTTTGGGCTTTTTTCCTCTGAAAATCAATAACTGACTGAAGAACAAGACCCAAATCTACCAGGTTTGAGAGAGAGCCAATCTCCCCTGATTGCAGGCGAAGAGCATATACAAAATCTTCGGCCAAGTGGGTGAGGCGCTCGTTTTGGGCTAGCAGTCTGGCTGTGTCGCTGGCAGTTTTCAGGGATTCGATGGAATTCTTTTGATTTTCCAGGAAAAAAATAAATTTAGAAAGGGCGGCATCAATCGTATTTTGCTGCTTTTTCACTTCGAGCGCCTTTGAAGTTTTATCGTAAATTACCAGGATTAATCCAAGCGGACCTTCGGCAGTGATAGCAGGAATTATTCTAAGACCGACCTTTATAAATTTTTTATCAAGGCCTGCTATTTGTAGATCTTTCAGAATCTGGGGTAACTTAGATTTGATAATTTCGTCAAATGGCAATGAATATGAATAAAGATCCCGACCGTCTGTATCTTTAAGTGAAAAGACTTTGTAAAAATCTTTTCTTAGTACTTCAGAGCCAAACCTAAAAAGTTCCCGGGCTTTTTGGTTTATGTAAAGGATTGAAAAAGTTGGATCTATAACAACGACCGCCTCATCAATATTTCTCAAAAGTTGTTCTTCCTGTACTTGCGATGTTGCTATTTGTTTTTCCAAAATTTGGGCCCATTCTTCTTTGAACTTGTACTGTTTTGCGAGAATGAATAAAAAGGGTACTAGGCCAGCGTAACTTATGAGGTAGAGCAGAGCTAAAAGTGGTGAATTGGAAACTAAGGGAACCAGAGCCTGACTAGTTGCAAGCTGAATAACAAGAATAATAAGTGTTGAGGCGATATAAGTTACGGCAATTTGCGGTGAAATTAAAAAGGCAGTGCCGATTGCAAAAAAGTGGGTAAGGATTATAAAGGGGCTGAAGATAAGGTTGGTTGTCAAAATAAGGAGGTTGATTAGAAATACGGCGGGTGCCAGAGCCACGAATATGACGATTGTTTTTGCAGGATTTTTGATGTGTGGTAAGACAAATTTTGAGGAGGCGATAATTAGAATCGCCAGAATAGAAAATATCTGCATGATGGTTGTTAGCGATATGGCCTTGTGCAAAATAAGAATTGCCCCAAAGCCGAGAATCAAGAAGTATGCAAGGCTTGCCGAAAGTTTTAGGTATGACATTTTTGTTTACCTACTTTAAGATTAAAGCTTTTTGTCTTGGCTTGCCAATTGTATTTGACTTAAAGTTCTCTTTATGGCTATTGTTGAATCAGTGGCGATGTTTACACTTAATTTAGAGAAGAGAAAAGAAAAGTTTATTAGCGGTTTTAGAGCCAGTCGAAAGAAATATATTTCAACCGGGTTAGTTTCCATTTTTGTCTTTTTGACTATTGTTTATCTTGGGCCTTTTGGTGGGCTTGAGCGGCTTGGGCTTATTGGTGAGAAAAAGCAGGATCTGGAATCAAAAGCAGCAGTGATTCGGGGAAACGATGGTGATTTGTGGGCTGACATAATCATTGGAAAGCCAGATTTTTCAGAAATTGTTCCAAATACAGTTGTTGCTAACCAAGCGTATTTGCCTCATGGGGTTGTGGTTGATAGGACAAGTACACCAAACAAAATGTATGTGTATGACGCCGGTAATAATAGAATTCTCGGATTTGGTTTAAGTGAGTGTTTGTCGGCGGCGACTGATCCACTGAAGTGTTCTGCTAATATTGTTATTGGTCAACCATCCATGTCTACTTCCGCTTGTAACGGTGACTCCGGATTTCAGAATTATCCAACCAGAGCATCAGTTAGCGCATCTAGCCTGTGCGGAGAATCGGAAAGCCAGCTTAGTATCTCAGAAGGAGGTTCTGGAGCAAGTATGGCTGTAGATTCACAAGGGAATCTTTATGTTTTTGATGCTTGGAACCATCGCGTTTTGAAATATAACAAACCTTTTGAAACCGACAGGGTGGCTGATGATGTCTGGGGACAAAATGATTTTTCGGCAAACAGTTGCAATAAGGGTCAGTCCTCCCCAGATGCGGCGAGCTTATGCTACACCTGGGGTGACAGTAACAACTGGACGGCCGGTGTAGATGTTGACTTGGCAGGAAATCTCTGGGTAGTTGATAATGGGAACAATCGAGTACTGCGCTTTCCGGCAGGTTCAAAAACTGCCGATCTCGTCTTGGGGCAAAAGGGTTTTGCCTCTAGAACGTTTGGTAGTGGCCTCAACGAATTGCGTGATCCATCTGCCGTTAGGGTCGCAAGCAGCGGTTCGGTCTATGTTGCCGATCATTTTAATCAGCGCGTTTTGGTGTTTAAGCCATCGTTTAGCTCTGGAATGAATGGTCGAGTTTTTGGTTCGGGCTTTAGCGGTCCTTCCGGGGTGGATTTGGACCCAACAGAACCCGGCAGAGTTTGGATAACCAATCAAGGTCATATGACTATCGAGCTTTGGGATGAGGGGGGTAGAAAGATACGCGTAATAGGCGCAAGAGATAATGGCAATGTGCTTGGCGATGCTAGTGGTTCAATTGGTATAGACTCAGTTGGTAATATATTCATAGCTATTGGTACGGGGAACTATGACAATGACGTTCTCATGTTTGCCAAAGGGGGATCGGCGACTAGCCCAGCCAAACGAATCTTTGGCTGGGGTGGATCAAACGGCAATTTAAAGACAAACCAAGGTTTAGGATGGGGTGCGGGAGTAGCCGTAGTTGACAATCAAGTGATTGTGGCTGATTTCGAAAGATTAATGTTTTGGAATGATCCTACTTCCCTAACTAACGGAAAACCGGCAGACGGTGTTGCTGGCAAGGGCGTTAGTACATTTACTGACCGTGCCTATGGATGCTGCTTAACATTGAAAGCAGATAAAAATCATCATCTGTGGGTAAGCTTAAGCCTCGCTGGAGATCTCCCAAGTCGCATTGAGGTCTATCAGCTGCCTCTGATCAACGGTGCACAGCCAATAAAAACTCTCACCTTTAATTTCCCAGTGCTTGGGGGTGGCACAATATCCGCTCCGTCGTACCAGTCTTTCTGGGGCATTGCACCGTCTGATACTGGTGATTTTGTCTGGCTCGGCCACGCCGATACAAGTCGAATAATTAGGGTGCGAGATCCTTTGACAAACCCGGTTGTTGATGCAATTTTGGGTCAAACAGATCTTAATGGTACCAGCTGCAATCGGGGTGCAGCGCCTATAACTGGTGCAACAGCTAGTAGTCTTTGTTGGCCGGGATCTCTGTCTCTTGATAAACTCGGGAATTTGTATGTTTCTGACAGTTCCTTAGAGATAAGAGGAAACTATAGATTGCTTGAGTTTAATAAAGATCTATTACCAACAGACAATACACTAGTTATTTACGCGCCAGCTGCATCTAGAATATTCCCTGACATCGCAACATGGGAACCTGCGTTTGATTCCCAAAACCACATGGTAGTGGGCTATAATCCTTACCATGATACTAATCCCCAACATGGTTGGTTCCCTGGCGTCTATAATAACCCACTTGCAAGTTCTACTTCCCCTGACGCCCTTTTTAAGGATTACTACTCAATGGCGTTTGCAGCAACTTTCGATGCCAATGATAATCTTTATGTTGGGGATTTGGATCGGGCAAGAATTCTTATCTACAAGAATCCTTTCAACGCAGGCGTGCCTTCGCCATCACCTTCGGTTTCTGCGACTCCGTTAATATCTCCATCACCGCAAACAAGTCCTTCTCCTTCACCACCGGGCGATATCCAGGCTCCGGCAGTATCTATCGCTAATCCTACTGATGGTTCTGATGTCTCGAAAACAGTCAAAATTAGTGCGGTGGCTTCAGATAATTCTGTAGTAGTGCGTATGGAAATATATATAGATGATGCGAAAGTTGCCAGTGTAGACAATGCAACTTCTGTTTATTACGATTGGAATACTAAGCCTAAGAAAGTTCTAGGTGGAATTCATAAGATTAGTGTTAAGGCACTTGATGCAGCTGGTAATACTGGAACAGCTACAATTACGGTAAACAAACAAAAAGTAGGATAGGAAGTATTTCGTATCGATAATTCTGATACAATAGCTTCGAGAAAATTCTGCCCTTAAATTTTTGTCATTGCGAACGAAATCGAGTCTGACTCGACGAAGTGAAGTAATCTATAGAACACGAAACGAGTTCAGGATGGTAGAAGAAAGATTGCTTCGTCGTTTTGCTTCTCGCAGTGACAGAGTGAGTAATTATGGCAAAGAAAGTATTATCCTCAAAACATGCTGAGAAAGTACTTGTTGTTAAAAGAGCCGATATCTTCGCGGGTGAAGCTTGGCACGGTTTAAAAACAGATAATTTGTCAAGACTCCTAAAGTCAATCTCCACTAAATATAGATTTTTGCCAAGATCTCAAGTAGAAGAAGATGCACGATGGCAGCAGATTATTCCATATTTAATTTTCGAAAATAGTGGCAGGATTTTTTTGATGAGAAGAAAAGCAAATCACACAGATTCGCGACTTGCAGATAAATATTCGATTGGAGTTGGCGGACATATTAATAAGAGTGATTTGAAAAGTACTAAAAGCATGAAAGGTACGAAAGGAATGATGGATTGGGCAAGAAGAGAGTTTGAGGAGGAGATAAATTATGATGGTAGGTACAAAACTGATTTTTTGGGTTTAATTAATGACGATTCAAATGATGTTGGTTTGGTGCATCTCGGGCTTGTAATAAAAATCACTGGCGATTCCAGCAACATTTCGGTTAGGGACGAACATAAATCAGGAGAACTTGTTGGCATAAAAGAAGCAAGCCAATATTACAAGAATATGGAAACGTGGAGCCAGATAGTATATGATTTTTTGGATGCAGAAAGGGGTCAGATGAGCCGCAGGAGTCAGGGGAGTCAGACGCAGAATGATGTAGTTGGCATTTTGCCTGATTGGGTTATCGAAAATTACATTAAAGACGGAACAATTAAAATCTCGCCACTCACCAAAAACTGGAAGAAGGATATCGACCAGGTTTCTATGGATTTTCATCTTGGTTTGAATCTGAAGTTATTTAAAGCCGGTACATACCGTTTTATCGACACCAGACGCGGGCTGCCTGACGATGCGATGGAGGAGATTAATTTGTCTTTGGGTGATCCGTTTATTTTGGAACCGGGTTCTTTTGCGATTGCATCAACGCTTGAAGTTTTAAAACTCCCGTCTGATATTTTAGGCAGACTGGAGGGTAAATCGTCTCTTGCCCGGCTTGGGATTTTAGTGCACTCAACTGCCGCGCGATTCGATCCCGGCTGGAATGGGGCACCGGTATTGGAGCTTGGAAACCTGGGCCCAAAACCTGCAATACTTTATTGCGGCATGTCGATTTGTGCATTTACTTTTGAAAAACTCTCGGCGCCGGTTTCGATGCCATATGCAGGCAGCCGTTCCGACAGATACAGTGGTTCCCAAAAGGCGGTCGCATCAAAAATTGAAAAGCATGTTAAGAAAAAAAGATAATTTAAAATACTCCGGTCTTTTCATAGCAATAGAAGGGGTTGATGGTTCTGGGCTTTCGACTCAGACAAAGCTGGTAGTAGACTTATTGCGGCTGCGCGAGTTAAAGGCGTTTGCGACCAAAGAGCCTACGAACAATGTAGTAGGTGGTTTGATAAGAGGTGTGCTTTCGGGCGTCACTAATTTTCCTGCTGAAGGACTGCAGTTGTTGTTTGCGGCGGATCGCGCTCACCACTTATCCAGAGAGGTTATTCCTCAACTTATGGAGGGCAACATCTTGGTATCAGATCGATATTTTTGGACCTCTGTTGCCTATGGAGGAATTGCAATGGACAGGGAATGGTTGTTGGAAGTTAATGATAAATTCTTGGTTCCGGATTTAACAATTTTCTTGGATGTGTCTCCCAAAGAAGCTTTGCATCGAATTAAAAAAGATCGATTCGAATTGGAAATATTCGAGCATGAAAATCAGCTTTTAAAAGTCAGACAGAATTATTTTTGGCTGATGGAGCAATCCCCGAAAAGGTTTTCAGTAGTTAAAGCTGTGGGTGATAGAGATGAGATCGCAAAAGAAATAATTAGCGCGATTTCAGTTTTGCCAAAATTTTCAAAATTTAAAGCTTAGTTGTGCCGAATAATTCTCCATGGGATTTTAGTCCTATAGTAGGGTTGCACCCTTAAAGGGTTGTTAGGATAGGTAAAATGATTGATCAATTTAGATCCGTCGAAAAATTTACAAAGGGTGAGGCTTATTTTATTGAGCCTTTCTTCACGAATTTAGACAAAAACGTTTTTGCAGCTAAGTATTTACCAAGCGAGGTTTTGGGGGCGCTTGCGTCACGCTACAGTAGATCGACAAAAGGAGTAAGAAGACTTTTTTTTGACGAGTATATAAAGCCGATTTTGGAACCTAATCTTCAAGGGTCCGACCCTCGGTCAGCACGCGAGGCTGAAATTATGCGCAAAGAACTTGTCGGCTTTGTTGATTATTTACACGAGCATGGTGGATGGGAATCAGTTGTTAACAGTAAACGAGCCCGGGATTTTTTTGCCAAATGGTTGGCGGCGTACGGCGATGATTCGATTGCACAGATGGCCGGTGCACATGTTTTTTTTGAAAATATTTCGCAGGTTGCGGTAAAAACTTTGGAAGATTTCAGGATCGGATTTGCCCCTTTGGAAAAATCAACAAGATATGTGGCCTTCGATCAAAAGGTGGGTGGTCATTGGCTCTACTATCCAGAACCCGATCTTGTCAAGTCAAAATTTGGATCCGTCTATAAAAATCATATGAACATGCTTTTTGTCAGATATGCCAATACTTTCCCCAATCTTTTTAATCGTTTTAAAAAAATTTACCCGAAAGAAAAAGATCAGAGTGACAGGGCATACGCATCCACGATTAATGCTAAGACCTGCGACGTGCTGCGCCTATATTTGCCGGCATCAACCCTAACCAACGTCGGGTTTTTCGGCGTGGGACAGGCGTTTGAATATGTAATTACCAAATGCCTGGCCTCACCACTTGTCGAGGTGAGGGATTTAGTGCGTGCTGCGCAGAAAGAGCTGAATATGGTAATTCCCTCGATGGTTGGCAGGGCGACAAGCAAGCGGGGGAGAGAGTATCAGGGATACGTGAGATCGACTGAAAAGGAGTTGGAGAGAATCAGTCGAAAAGTATCAGAAGTGAATCAAGCAAAAGTATCGCAGGAAGTCAGGCCAGTTGAGCTGGTGGAATGGGACCGGGATGCAGAAGATAGAATTGTTGCCAGTCTTCTTTATAAATACTCGACTGCCGGATATAAGAGTATCAAGTATCAGGTATCAAGTATGACGGCAAAGCAGAAAGCAGACATTATTAGAAAAGCTGTTTTGGGAAGAAAAGTCCGCCAGCACAGACTTGTCCGGGCGTTTGAAAATACTTACTATAAATTTGATATCGTTGCCAACTTTGGAGCCTACCGTGATCTACACAGACATAGAATGTTGACCCAGGAGAGGCAAAGGCTTACGACGAAACTGGGATTTGATGTTCCGTCGGAGCTTAAAGGAAAGATGTTAGCCGATTACATTGATGCTGCCCAGAAAACCGATAAACTTTATCGAAAGGTGAGTGAAGATATGCCGGATCAGGCGCAATATGTGGTGATGCTGGGCAATAAAGTTCGCTGGTATCAATGGGAGAATTTGCGCGAACTTGGGTGGGAAGCGGAACTTAGAACCGGTCCACAGGGGCATCCGGATTATAGAAAAATCGAGCAGGAAAAAGTGCGGCAGGTTGCCAAAATCCATCCGGCTTTGGTGCAGGCCTTGAAATTTGTAGATTTTTCGGAGTATGATTTAGCGCGTAGAGAGAGTGAAAAAAGAATTGATAGCAAATTGGGACTTCGACTTAGCTTGTTGCGGTAGGCCGCAAGAGGGTCCGACCCTGATATCGGGTTGGAAGTGAAGTGGGGAGGTGAAATTATGAAAATTTTGGGTCGTGGTAAAGATGGAGGTAAAAAGCCCGCATTTGAACCAAATGAAGCTGAAAGAATATTGATTGAACCTCTTTTGACCCAGGGAATAGATTTTGCAGATGTAAAAGAATCAATTTTCACTAATCCCGATGTACCCGAGGATCACAGGGAATTATTGCTGGAATGGTATAGGGATAGGAAAGGGAGACAGGGTCTTGGCGGCGAGCGTCGGATAGAGTTTTAAGCCTGTTGACAAATAGTAAGGTTTAGCAGTAAATTATTGTTAGAGAGAATTAGCTGGCGAATAGCTGTCCAGCTTTTTTGGTGGAAAATATGGGAAAAGAAAGATTACGAATTGATCTTATCAAAGATCATCTTGTTAGAAGAGCACTTGAGGGAGCTACAGTGACATTTGCACCAGAAGATCCAAGTCCCAACTCAGGGATAGGTTCTAGAATTCCTGTGGACAGAAAGCAAAGAACTGGTGTCAAGTTGGGGGATGCAGCTTTTCACCCTGCATTTGGAGCATCGAGCTATATTGTTAGATCACGTGCGAAGGGTCCAGATACCAGAGGCGGTTCAATCGATAATTTGACTCGTGAAGACATGGCTCCTAAGTAATTTTACCTAGGAAGTTTGATCTCAACTTGATGTTTGTGTTATATTTTCCCAATAAGCAAAGCTTGTTTTTCGCAGGCTCAAAATCACACACGCCCCGTGCAGACTCCTTGAGTCTGCAGTCGATAGTCTATAGACAATAGTCGATAGGCGGCTGCAGGACTTTAAGAAAGGGCGGAGGGACAATAATCAACTACGATTTTGTCGAAAAGGAGATATTTATGGCAAATATTCCATCAATGCAGGAACTTTTGGAGGCCGGTGTTCATTTCGGACATCAAGTTCGTCGGTGGAACCCGAAAATGAAGCCGTTTATTTTCGGCGCAAGAGACAACGTGCACGTTATAGACTTGGCAAAAACGGTAGAAAAACTGGATGAAGCTTATGAATTTGTCAAAAAACTGGGGGAAGTTGGCGGCGTGCTTATTTTTGTCGGCTCCAAGAAGCAGGCAAGGCCAATTATAGTTGAGGAGGCAAACAGATCAGGCGCAATGTATATTGCCGAGCGCTGGATTGGGGGGCTGTTAACCAATTTTGAGCAGACCGCAAGAAACCTCAAAAAACTCCGCGATTTAAAAACCAAAAAAGAAGCCGGAGAGTTTAAGAGCAGGACTAAAAAAGAACAGCTTTTAATTGACAGAGAAATAGCCAAACTCGAAAGGTTTTATGGCGGGGTCGAAAATCTGCAAAAGATGCCAGACGCACTTTTTGTAATTGATGTGCGCCGGGAAGAAAATACCTGCCGTGAAGCCGTGCGAAAAGGTGTGCCGGTTGTGGCCATTTGTGATACAAATGCTGATGTCAATCTTGTTACTTACCCAATTCCCGGGAATGATGATGCTATTAAATCGATAAAAATCCTGACAGAGACTGTTGCCGATGCTTATCTTGCCGGCAGGCAAAAGTATGATAAGAAAACTGAAAAGGAGAAAATAGAGGCAGACGCAAAAAGTCAAACGACTAACGTCTAACGCACAATATTCTTCGAGAGAAGGAGCGTCTAGCGAATGAATCGAGAAGTTACCTTGGGAATCTAATAATAATTCTATGGGTAAGTTCTCGATAAACTCGAACAATATACGTTGGGTGGTTTATGCAGATCAAAGTTGATGAAATTAGGAAGTTGAGAGAGAAGACCGGTGGTGGAATTGCCGACTGCCGCAAAGCGCTTGTGGAAGCCAAGGGTGATTTTAAAAGGGCAGAGGAGCTTTTAAAAGGTTGGGGCATTGTTAAGGCTGCTTCTAAAGCTGATCGGGAGGTTGGTGCAGGACTAGTGGAAACATATGTCCATTCGGGCGGACGTGTCGGTTCAATGGTCGAAGTCAACTGCGAGACTGATTTTGTGGCCAGAACTGATGAGTTTAAAAATCTGGCACATGAAGTTGCCATGCAGGTTGCGGCGATGGATCCAGCAGATGTTGAAGAACTTCTCAAGCAGGATTATATCCGCGAGGTCGGTAAAACAATTGATCAGTTGATTAAGGAAACAATAGCAAAAGTGGGAGAGAACATTATGGTGAAAAGATTTGTCAGATACGAATTAGGATGAATTTAAGTGAAGCCCAGCTGCGGATGCAGCAAGCAATTGAACATCTTAAAAGTGAACTTGCCCAGATCAGGACGGGAAGGGCGACATCTGCCTTGGTTTCTGATATTACTGTTGATGCGTACGGCGACAAGCTGATGGTCAAGGAACTTGGGCAAATTACCACACCCGAGCCAAATGTAATTCTGATTTCTCCCTGGGACAAATCGATTCTTACGAATATCGTGGGGGGTATAACTAAAGCCAATATTGGGCTTAACCCTGTTGTGGATGGAGATTTGATCCGCATCGTTATTCCGCCACTAACCTCCGAGCGACGCGAGCAGTTTATAAAACACATGCACACAATTCTGGAGAAATACAAGGTTGAAATCAGACAAATAAGACACGAATATATAGAGGAGCTTAGAAACAAGAAACAGTCGGGCGAAATTGGCGAGGATGAAGAAAAAAGACATGAGCATGAAATCCAAAAGCTGCATGACGAGTTTGTCGAGGCCATCGAGGTTGCGGGTAAAGGGAAAGAAGAGCAGCTTCGCGAAGTGTAAGATTGCTAATTGACGATTGACCATTGCTGATGGCTTATTTTAGGTTTGAAAATTTAGAAGTTTGGAAAGAATCCAGGGAATTTATAACAGTAGTTTATTCCGTTACTGCAAAATTTCCTTCTGACGAGCGTTTTGGGTTAGTGGATCAAATTAGAAGGGCGTCTGTTTCAATTGTCTTGAACATAGCGGAAGGTTCTACTAGAGGTTGGGATGCAGATTTCCGAAGATATCTTAAGATGGCGCAAGGCTCCATAAATGAAGTGGTTACGGGTTTTTATATAGCGCTTGATTTAAAGTTACTTTCCCTGGAAATATTTGATAAAATCTATCAACAAGCGCTAAAACTTAATGGGAAACTGTCAGCTCTGATTAAGAAAGTTAGCAATTAGCAATAGTCTATAAGCAATAAGCATGATATCAGTTCTTATTTTCATCATCATCTTATCAATCCTTGTTTTAATCCACGAGTTTGGGCATTTTATTATGGCTAAAAGGTCTGGAATCGGGGTTGAGGAGTTCGGGTTTGGTCTGCCCCCGAGAGCATGGGGCAAGAAAATCGGTGAAACGATTTATTCTATCAACTGGTTGCCGTTTGGGGGATTTGTAAAACTGGTGGGGGAAGACCCGACGAATGCCCGAAAAAACCAAAAAAATAGTTTTTATACTAAGTCTCTCTCGCAACGAAGCCTGGTAGTAGTTGCCGGGGTTTTGATGAATTTTATCCTTGCAGTTGTGATTTTTTATATTGTTGTTGCAGCATTAGGCTTTAAGGTCAGCCTGCCGCTCCTGGTTGATCATAAATTTAAATTAGTCGACCAGAGCAAACAGGTTCTGGTTGCAGAGGTTAACGAGGGATCTCCGGCAAAAGGGTCGGGACTGGTTCCCGGTGATTCTATCGTGGCGGTTGATGGTACGCACATCGCATCAGTCGAGGATCTTCAAACGGCTATCAGGTCATCAGGCGGCAGGAATCTAACTTTAACTGTTGAGAATCCTGTCAATAACCGGCAAAAACAAGTTGCGGTGTCTCCCACTTATTCGGATCAGTTGAAAAATTACGCACTCGGGGTAGGCTTAGGAGAATTGGTTGTTCTAAATTACGATACGCCGACCCAGAAAGTTTTTTCCGGTTTTATCCACAGCTACAACACAGTTGATTATTCGATTGAAGTTTTTGGAGAGCTTATCGGCTTTGCAATACGCGAGCGAAATATTGCGCCGGTTAGCGAGGGGGTTTCCGGACCGGTGGGAATTGCCCAGCTAACCTCGCAGGCAGTATCCCTTGGGCCGATTTCGGTTCTGCAACTTGCCGGGCTTCTTTCCTTGAACCTGGCGATTTTAAACATTCTGCCGATTCCGGCGCTTGACGGTGGCAGGTTCTTCTTTATAATAGTTGAAGCAGTAACGCGCAGGAGGATTAATGCAACCTTTGAAAAGTGGGTTCATTCGATTGGTTTTGCGCTTTTGATCGGACTGATTCTTTTGGTTACTTACAATGATATCCTCAAGCTAATTAAATAATTTTTCTGATATACTTTCTTAGTGAGACTTTCCGAACTTTTTTCTAAAACCGTTAGACAAGATCCGAAAGATGAGGAGTCTGTAAATGCAAGACTCCTCATTCGTGCCGGGTTTATTCGTAAAGAAGTAGCGGGCGTTTACAATTTCCTGCCGTTGGGGTTGCGGGTTCTTGATAAAATTTCCCAAATCGTTCGGGAAGAGATGGATTCCGCCGATGGGCAGGAGGTATTGCTCTCCAGCCTTCAAAATAAGTCTAATTGGGAAAAAACAGGCAGGTGGAAAAGTTTTGATGTTTTATTCAAGGTGCAGAGCCAATTTAAGAGCGAGTATGCACTTGGGCCAACCCATGAGGAAGTTTTGGTGCCGATTGTTGCCGAGTTTGTGACATCTTACCGCGATCTGCCGCTTTATATTTACCAGATCCAGAACAAATTTCGGGATGAGCCAAGAGCCAAAGCGGGCTTACTTCGCGGCCGCGAATTTTTGATGAAAGATCTTTATTCATTTCACAAAGACGAAAAGGATATGCTTGCCTATTACGAAAAGATGAAGGCTGTTTATAAAAAGACTTTTGAGAGAATGGGTCTTGACGCAATTCTAACTGATGCTGCGGGCGGTACTTTTTCCAAAACATCACATGAGTTTCAGGTTGTGTGCGAAAGCGGAGAAGACGAAATCATTTATTGTCCTGGCGGGGATTTTTCGGCAAATGTGGAGGTTTCGCCTGTTAAAGAAGGCAAGCAGTGCGATCTTGGGCATGGCCCACTGAAGCGTGTTAAAACAATTGAGGTTGGAAATATATTCCCATTGCGTGACAAGTATTCGAGGGCTCTGGATCTTAAATTTAGGGATAAAGATGACAAAGAAAAGTTTGTGGAGATGGGTTGTTATGGTTTGGGAATAAGTAGGGCGATGGGGGCAATTGTTGAGGTTTTCCATGATGAGTATGGCATCATCTGGCCGAAAGCCGTTTCGCCATATGATGTTCATCTGGTTCACATTGAAGACCCGTCAACGGAGGCTTGGGCAAAAGAAACTTATGAAAAGTTGACCCGCGCCGGTGTTGAGGTTTTGTGGGATAACAGAGAGGTTTCTGCCGGCGAAAAATTTGCAGACGCGGATTTAATCGGAATTCCAACTCGACTCGTTGTTTCTAAGAAAGTGGGCAAAGGGAAGGTGGAGGTTAAAAAGCGAAATGAGAAAAAAACGGAAATACTACCTCTTGAAAAATTGGTTTCGCAATTGATTTAAAGTTTCTTGTATAATTTCAAACTAATATGCAGTATACAGTTACTCATGGCGAGAAGGGCAAAATTGAGGTTAAGGTCGATGTTGACAAGGCCGAATTTGCCAAGGCATACGATGAAATGCTTGACGTTTTGGGAAAAGATACTAAAGTTGAGGGGTTTAGGCCGGGTAACGTGCCGCGGGATATTTTGGAAGTCAAAATTGGTACCAACAAGATTCTTAACGAAGCTGCCAGTTTTTTAGCATCCAAACATTTATCAGAAATTTTCAAAAAAGAAAATATTTCACCTCTTGGTAATCCTGCAATTGCCGTTTCAACTTTGGCTAAAGACTCGCCGTTTTCTTTCACCGCAAGCATAATTTCCAAGCCCAAAGTTAAGCTTGGGAACTGGAAGGCTATTAAGGTAAAAAGAATTGCTGCTAAGGAAGTTGGCGAGAAAGATGTTGAGGAAAGTATCAAGAATATCTATGAAGCATGGGTTAAGAAGTCAAAAGTCGAAAGTCAAAAGTCGAAAGTTGAGGAAAATGAAGAAGAGAAAGAAGATTCAAGTAAAAAATTCATTTATGATGCGCGGGGGGAGAAAATATTCATCAAGGATGAAGAGTCACCCTCCTTCGCCTCATCCTCCGCTAAAGCTTCGGACGACAAGCAGGCTTCGGAGGGCAAGAAGGATCAAATTGATGATGAGTTTGCTAAAGCAATTGGGGCAAGAGATTTAGCACATTTGAGAGAGATTGTAAAGAAGGATCTTGGGCAAATTGTTGGCGATCAGGTCGAGGCAAAACTTGAGGAAGAGCTGTTTGACGAAATATTGAAGATTTTGGAAGTTGAAGTGCCGGACATTTTAATTGACGATGAGGTAAACAGGATGATGGTAAGAATAAACCAGACATTAGAGCAACAAGACAGGAAACTAGAGGATTATTTGCGAGAGCAGGGTACAACTATCGATGCACTTCGCGCAAAATGGAGAGAGCAGGCCGAGAAAAATGTGAAGGTCACTTTGGCCATGGATGAAATCGGCAGGGCGGAAAATGTTAAAGTTTTGCCGGAAGAAATTGACGAGTCGCTGAAATCTGTTGATCAGACTAAATTGACAGAGGAACAAAAGGTGGATCTTAAAAATTACGCTGGCGTGTCCCTTTTCCAGGCAAAAACTTTGGATTTGGTTAAAAAAGCTGTGGCTGCTTGACACAAAAGAATTTATGGGCTTTAATTTCCCATTATGACATTAATGTTGGAAGCTAGAGGAATAGGACTTGATCAAAAGAAGGATATTCTTGAAAGAAACAATTTAAAACCGGCTGCATTGTTAGAAGTCCTCAGAGGCTGGCGTTTAGAAGAAAAATCTGAAGACGGCTTATTTGTGTTCAGTACGGAAGCAAATGATTTGCCAAAACTGACCCTGTACTTGGCAAAAGATTTTTTATACTTAACGCCGACACCAAATAGATCTGACGAAAGAGGGCCAGTACTCTATTCGGAAAGAAGAGTTAGGCGTGTGAGTGTTGCAGAGGCGGATCCAATAATCACCATGCCCAAAAGAATTAAAATTGAGATTGCAGATTTGACCTATGTTATTTTTAATCGCGGTTTGACTGTTGATCTCCATAGTGCCAAGGATGGAGCATTTTTAGGTACGATCCCCTTTCAATAGAGAACCGCTTTCCGGTATGTTTCCGTAAATATCCGACACTAACTTCTTTCCAACGGTGGTTTCATACCAAGACCAATATGTGGTCTATGGTAATGATATCGCTCTAGAAATACATTTACTACATTCGTAAGTTCACTAAGCTGTTTCTTCTTAAACTTTGCCCAGCCTAAACATTCTTTCCTGACTGTCCTGTTAAAGGACTCGATGTAACTTTGCTCATTCTTCTTGTAGGGGGCAGATACCCTGTATCTGTCGCTGTAAATACCGACTCTACGCCGGAATTCATCCTTAAACTCCGAACCACCGTCTGACTGGATGAGCTCCGAGTGCAGATTAAAACGTCTCCTCATTGTGGTGTCCAGAAATACTGCTCCGTCATGGCTAGTTAGAGAAGGTCTGAGTACAATGTCTGCTTCCCTTGAGTAGATGTCGACAGCTGTAAAGGCAAAGAGTTCACCAAAGTCCACGGTATCCATCTGGATTACCTCCCTGGCCTTGGTCGCAACCGGTACAGGTCCCCGTTTGTGATACTTCTTCCATTTACTCTTGATGACATACTTCTCAGCTAGTATTTCGTAGATCTTAGGAACTGATATATGACAACCATATTCCTTTTCAAGGAAATACAGGATCTTTTGCCCGCAACAATCCATTTCCCGTTCTCTTATTGCCCACACTCTACGCTTTAATATTGGATCTACCTGCCGCTTTGGTCTTTGGCCCCCTTTGGCTTTCTGATAATCATCAAGGAAGCCCAGCAATCCTTGAGGGTTAGTTAGTATCTTGTTAATCCATATGTGCACAGTTTCCCGCTGTAGCCCAAGCTTGAGAGCAATATGGCTTTTGGGAACTCTCTGCTCAAAGAGCTCCCATGCAAGAGATATCTTTGTTAATTGATTCATATCCATACAGTTTACTCCCTACTGTCGGATTTCTACGGAGAATATTGCGCTTTCTTGCCAAAAGTTTTCATAAGAGGTAAAATGTTTAGTCGATCCACAAGAAAGGTGGAAGCCCGCCGAATCTTACTTCTCGCCTTTACAGTACTATTCGTACACGGCTCGAAGAGCGATTTTAGGCGGGTTATGAAAGGATGTGTAATTTGAATTGGCGCAAAAGATCATTGTTACCCACATATCGCCGGATTTTGACGGAATCCCGGCTATCTGGCTCCTAAAAAAGTTTCACCCGGATTTTTCCGATGCCCGTGTTGAGCTTATTCCTGCTGGCAACCATACATATAATAACCAGCCCGTTGATTCAAATGTCGATGTTGTCCACGTGGATGCGGGGGGTGGTCGTTTTGACCATCACGACACAAACGATTTCACATGTGGCGCCAAACTTGTACACGAGTGGCTCGTAAAAGAAGGCTATGTGAAAGAAGATGATGAGGCGCTGGTGCGACTGGTTCAGGTGTTGACAGAACTTGACCACGGCTGGGATTCTTATAAATGGTGTGAGCCGGCTTCTGATCGCTGGGAATTTGCAGCACACAATTTACTTTCCGGATTAAAAATGGTTTACGGGAAAAAAGTAGAAAAACAAATGGAGTGGACCTTTGATACGCTTGAGGCTGCATACGCTCTTTTGAAATCAAAAGTTGCCGCAGAGAAAGAGATTGCAGAAGGTTTAAAATTTAAAACCCGTTGGGGTGAAGGGGTCGCAGTTGTAACCAAAAACGACGGAGTTATGGATGTTGGTATTAAAAATGGATATGCGGTTGTGGTGCGTAAAGATCCAACTGAGGGCTATGTTCGAATTACCGGTAACAATATGCACAACGTTGATTTGACGAAGGCTTATAATGAGATTGTAGGAAAAGATAAAGTCGGTAACTGGTTTTTGCATGCGTCAAAAGTGCTGCTTCGTAACGGTTCAACAAGAAATCCGACTATGAAGGCAACAAAGATGACGGTTGAAGAAGTGGTGAAGATCCTGGAAAAAGCTTAAAAATTGACCTAATTAATCTAATTGACCTAATTGCTAAAATCAATTCCGTGGTAATGAGAAGAGTCAAATGGTTGGTCAAGGAAGCAAGTTTAAGATTGAAGTATATGACAAGTTCTGGTTGTATTTTTTGCAAAATTATAAGAGGCGAGATGAAAACTAAGTTTGTTTTTGATAATGATAAAGTGGCGGCGTTTGCTGATGTTAATCCCGTTGCAGATACCCACATTTTGATTGTGCCGAAAAAGCACATCGAGGCAACCTCAACTGTTAGAAATGAAGATGGCGACGATTTGGTTGAGATGTTTAAGGCTGCATCTATTTTATCGGCCGAGAAAAAACTTAGCGCTTACAGGCTAACATTTAACGCTGGAAAGTATCAGCACGTTTCGCATTTACACATGCATCTTTTGGCAGGGAATAAAATTCAATGGACAAAACTATGACAATTTTTGATTTTAAATTATAAATTTTAAATTATTATGGAATGGGGGTGTTTCTATTGATGGCAACAAAGGTGATTGCCCAGCCCGGTGAATCTGTCGATTCTATGATTCGCAAATTCAATAAAAAGGTGCAAAACGAGGGGATACTCGCGGAAATAAAAAAGAGAGAGCATTATCTTAAACCCTCTTTGCGCCGCCAGCAGAAAATTCAGCTGGCTCGCAAGAAGTACATTCGTAGCAAATATTCTTGAATTTAAGCGCTTATGGCAGATCTCGTAGACAAAATTAGGGAAGATTTGGACGTTGCCCTAAAGGGAGGGGACGGGGTGGTGGTTTCAACGCTGCGTTTTCTTCTTTCAGCTGTTCAAAACGTGCAGATTGAGAAAAAAGGAGATTTGGACGATGAACAAGTTGTAGAAATTATCCGCAAGGATGCCAAAGAACACAAGGAATCAATAGAAGCATTTGAAAAAGGCGAAAGAGCTGATCTTGTTCAAAAAGAGACGAAAGAGCTTGAAGTTTTGGAAAAATATTTACCTGCTCAGATGCCTGCCGCTGATATTGAAAAAATAGTCGATGAAGTAATTAGCGCCACCGGCGCAACAAGTATTGCCGATATGGGTAAGGTTATGGGGCAAGTTATGGCCAAAGTCAAGTCTAGGGCAGACGGAAATGTGGTTTCGCAAATAGTAAAGGGGAAACTGGCTAAATAAATCCCATGAAGTCTTTCAAGTATCAAAAAACGCTCGGCCTAAGGACAATTAAAACTAAAATTTAATTCTCGCCTCGCTCAAGCCTTCGCCAGCGTATTGTGAGTTTATAGCTCGTTATTTTATATTAGCTGGCTCCGTCATGTTTTTGATTACTTTGAAGAGTTCATTGTAGATGAATGATAAAAGTTTTAATAAAAACTGACACGCGCTATCCGGTAAACAGGAAAATTGTGCGGGTTGCAGTTGAAGATACTTTCAAAAAGTATAAAATAGAAAATG
>Ga0209542_10001531_pt1 | contig 54060 bp, 50 predicted proteins | sample RifCSPhighO2_01_FD_184028 | JGI IMG/M metagenome (GOLD analysis project Ga0209542, IMG submission 184028) | Soil microbial communities from Rifle, Colorado - Rifle CSP2_plank highO2_0.1 (SPAdes) (version 2) | ecosystem: Environmental > Terrestrial > Deep subsurface > Rock core/Sediment ... | reverse complement strand
ACAAGCCGTTAAAAAAATAGGTGACGTGCGCCCATTTTTCCGTTTCGGCGATGCGCAGTTGTTTCAATCCTGCTTTAGAAATAGTTTCACCAAGCGTGTTTTGTAACAAAATGGGCGGAAAGGCAGTTGGCAAGGGTAATTCTTTTTCGTATTGCGTTAGTGTTACAAATTTTAATCCAAGAATTTCTTTGCGTGGAAACCCCGTAAATTGGGGCGCTGTAAAAGCACGCGTTAATTCCCGTGCGCGATCCGAACGAAAGTTGAAAAAAATAACGGCATCGTCTTCGTCAACAATACATTTTTTGGTGAATAAAGTTGGTTTAATAAATTCATCTGTTTCGCCTCGAGCATAGGCTTCCTGAAGAACTTCAAACGGATCAGTTTTATGCTGTCCTTTACAATTCACTAAACAGTCATACGCTTTATGTTCCCTCGCCCAGCGATGGTCACGATCCAGGGCAAAATAGCGCCCCATCATGGAAGCCAATGTTCCTACGCCTAATTGCTTCATCTTCTGTTGCAGCTGTTTAATGAATGTGCCAGCACTGTGCGGCGGAGTGTCTCGCCCATCAAGGAAAGCGTGAACATAAACTTCCGGGAGTTGATGTTGTTGCGCTAATTTTAATAACGCGAAGAGATGATCCATGTGGGAATGCACGCCGGCATCACTTAATAATCCCATCAAATGTAATTTTTGTTTCTTTTTTTTAGCATGATTAATTGCGTCAAGAAGTACTTTATTTTTGTAGAAAGAACCATTCTTAATCGCCTTATTGATGCGCACTAAATCGCTTTCTACAATACGTCCTGCACCTAACGTGAGATGGCCAACTTCGGAATTGCCGATGAAGCCTGGCGGAAGACCAACGGCTGAACCAGACGCGTTGAGGAGGGTAGAAGGATATTTTTTGAGAAGAAAATCAAAGTTTGGTGTTTTAGCTAGATTAATAGCATTATCTTTTGAACCTCTTTTGTATCCCCATCCATCGAGAATGAGGAGCAGTACTTTTGGCATGGGTTAAGTATTTTTTTTAGGTTGATAAAACTTTTGGGTGTTAAAATTTATAAATTGGGCTAATTAATGGTATTTCATGACAGCTACCGAGATTATTTGTTGTATGCCAGTGCTGAACAAATGCTGTGGGCAACGCTTGCGTCGTATACCACTGCCTTTGATAGGTTATATGGCGATAAAAGAGTTGTTGAATATGACCTGATGGTTCTTCACGAAAGGTCTAAAGAGGAAAATGTCAGTAAAACGCGAATCGAGCAGAATGGCGCACGATTTATTGAAGGTGTTAACTGGTTAGTTAAACGAAGTATAATTGATTTTGATCTGGAAACAACAACCCTCCGTGAAGCAAGAGCCATTGTTGATATTGCCTTCCATCTTCACCCCGATTCTCCCTATTGCGTAGGTGGGGAGCCGTTTTCTTTCCGAACCAACTGATAGGAAGGTTAATATATCACTTAATAATATTTTGTAAAAATAATAAAATGAAAAACCTAAACGTCGGTTCAACCAACACCGTAAAAATAGAGGCGGTAAGGGAGGCAGTTAGCCGTTACAATTTATTCTCTCCAGCAATTATTAAAGGAATTGAGGTAGAATCCGGAGTTTCTAAGCAGCCAAAATCATTGGATGAAATTATTCGAGGAGCTGTTAACCGGGCCCGAAATGCCTTTGTAAATTGCGATTATAGTTTTGGGCTAGAAAGCGGGCAGATTGAAGTGCCCTACACTAAAACTGGGTATATGTATATCTGTGCCTGTACAATTTATGATGGAAAGGAATTCAACTTTGGTCTATCTCCCGGGTTTGAATGTCCACCGGAAGTAACTCGGCTGGTTTTAGAGGAAGGCTTGGATCTGAATGAGGCTTTTTATAAAGTTGGCCTCACTACCAACCCTAACCTGGGGGCTGGAGAGGGGGTAATTAGCATTTTAACCAATGGCCGGGTGAATAGAAAGGATTACACTCAGTATGCGGTGATAATGGCTTTGATTAAGGTTGTAGGTTAGACGCCTGAGCTTTCCACTCGTTTGTTCACCCGCAGTGGTCGGTTTTCTTGGACCATTTTCTTCCCGATAGATTTATAAATAAATTAGTAAAATAGCTTAATATGGAATTCATAGTTAAGGAAGAAACCAAATTCAAGCTGGTATTTAAGTTAAAAGGTGAAACCCACACTTTCTGTAATGCCTTAAAAGAAGAATTATTAAAAGTTGACGGAGTTAAGATTGCTTCTTATCGGATTGACCATCCCCTAGTTGGTGTACCAGAATTCTTGATTGAAACTTCCGGGACGGAGCCTCGAAAGGCCTTAAAGGAAGCTCTTAAAGCTTTGAAGAAGAAAACCGAACAGTTCCAAGCCGAAGTTTCCAAGTTGTAATTTATAATTTTATACCACCGCCAGCTGGCTGCGGTTTTTTTGATTTCTTAACTTGGTTTGATATCCCGTTGCTCTGCAACGATTAATCAATGATTACCCCAGTTAAGATTAAAAAATTCCAAGTAATTGAATACCCCGCAGCTCTGCTGCGATTGGGATTTTTTAGTTCTAATTGGATTACTATAGAGAAGTTTGCGGATAAATAATTTAATTATGCAAACTTCTCTATAATTCTAACTATCGTCTCAAACCTATCATTTCTAAAAAAGAAAGGGTTATAAATAAAGATTGCTAAAATAATCTTTGCTAGTTTATACCTATTAAATTAGCACTTAGTATAGTAAAGAGGTGTTAACATGGAAACAACCCGAACTAGAACCTGTGAACGATGTACTATCCAAGTTCCTTTGGATAAGGTAAAATTAATACCTAAGAATAATGACCAAAATATGCTGGTATGCGTTGAATGCGGTGATTATCTGCGTCAGGCATCCATGTCCAAAATAACCAACGATTATAAACCGCCGATCAAGAATGTCTATAAATTCAAAGAACAGAAGACTATTTTGAATACACCGGTGGAAAAACAAGCAGCCTTGGATCAAGACAACTTGGACCAAGATCCAACCCCTAATCCCAATAAAGTTATCAAGTTGCTGTCCTGTATCCGGTGCAATTACGACTTTAAAGTTAATCGAGATAAGGCCGGCCGGCTGCATAAAGTAGTCTGTCCATATTGTGGAAAAGCTGATAAAATAACTCCATCTAAAAACAAGCCTGCCGTAAATACTTCCAATAAAACTAGTTTTAAAAAATATTAGGTGGCCGTATGCTGTACATCCACAAGTTAATTGATCTGAATAGGAGAGTCGCAGATTCGGAATGTATACCTCTAGTTCGCGAGTTTAAAGAAAAAATTTGGACTCCTCTCTCTTATGGTCAAATTGATACTTATTTTAAAGATTGTTTAATCACTGAAGAAAGTATAACTCAAATGGAAGAGACCTTGTTTTTGGTCAATATGACTCTAGAAAAGGTTCAAAAATTATTGAATGAACGCAATCCTCTGTATGAGCCAATAAGTATCCAGCGGACTATTAAATTACTGCAAACTATACCGTTAGCTTTGCAGAATAATATATTATTTGCTCAAGAAATGAAGTTATGGTTCCCCACTATGCTTTTGGAAGCCACGCAGATTTTCAACCAGATAAAAACTGTTCCTTCCCGAGAGACGGGAGTGCAGTTAAATTCTAGGCTTAGCCGGTTATTTGAAAGACTGCTGCGAAATAATGATTTTAAGTTTAAGTATGAGGATTTAATTTATGAGAATCATGTCGAGGCAGCTAATGGGCTGGTGGAAAGCATGGGCAAGGGTTTCTTTTTTCATGTTACCTTAGAAGAAGAAATAAAAAAACTCTCTTTTCAACAGATTAAGGGGCGTATTCCCAAGGATGAGCTCAATTTAGTATCGGAGTTAGAGAAGGATATCCAATCCCTCTGCCGGGGTGTTAAGGTAGCTTACGAATTTAATCATAAAATTGTCCAGGCTTCAGTAATATTGTATTCTGGAGTAAAATGGGCGATGGGGTAAAGTTTTTTGAAAACTAGTAAATGACCTAGTCAGTTATAAATTACTGTCATTTGCTATATAGTGAGCGACAGTTTTTAATACTAAACTTATGTCACTCACTAAACCTTCAAAACCTTTATAAGTTTTTAATCCTCATAATTATAAATGGCTTCTTTAGATAAAAATGTAACCTTAAAGTTCTATAAACGTAAAGATGTTCAAGAGGCCATGATTGAACATGCCCAAAACAAAGAAATAGGGATGTGCTACGGACAAGGCTATGGAAAAAGGCCGGACAGTTTAACTTTCCCTCAAGAAATAATTGAATTAGCCCAGCAGGGAGTAACTTCTTTTCATGGCAGTGAGGAATTGTGGTCCAATTCTTTAGCCATTGGCAGTAATTTATCCAAAAAAGAAATAGAAACTCTGCGCATTGGCTGGGATCTGGTACTGGATATAGATTGTGCGGTTATGGAATACAGTCGTATCTGCGCCGATTTGATAGTCCAGTTTTTGGAATACTGCGGAGTAAAAGATATTTCTATAAAATTTTCCGGGAACAAAGGATTTCACATTGGGGTTCCTTTTGAAGCTTTCCCTAAACAAGTAGGCGAAAAATTAACTAAAGATCTTTTTCCCGAAGCCCCGCGCAAGATTGCTTTCTATATCAAAGAGAATATCAAAGAGGAGTTAGCCAAAAGAATATTGGCTTTTGAAAACAATGATTTCTCTTCGGTTAAAGAGAAAGTTAAGCTGGATTCAGCTGACATAATACACTATGAAAATACCAGTCAGGGAAACAAGGTTGCTAAACTTAATGTGGACAAATTTTTGGAGATTGACACCGTGCTAATTTCTTCCCGGCATTTGTATCGTATGCCTTGCAGCCTGCATGAAAAATCGGGGCTGGTTAGTTTGCCGCTAGATCCGCATAAAGTTTTGGAGTTTGAAAAAGTCATGGCTAAGCCAGAAAATATTTCCTCCCTCTCTTTTAAATTCATGGATAGAAATATTGGGGGAGAAAGTGCTCGGAGATTATTAATTCAGGCGCTGGATTTTAAGGTAAAGATGGAATCAGATGATTATTCCCTTTCTGCAGACCCATTATCGGGTAAAAATTATGATGAATTAACTATTGAAAGCCCGATCAAGGAAGATTTTTTTCCGCCTTGCATAAAATTAATTTTAGCTGGGATGGAGGATGGAAAGAAACGGGGTTTATTTTGCTTGATAAATTTCTTGGGCAAGATTGGCTGGAGCAAGCCGGAGATTAAAATTTTTATAGCTAATTGGAACCAAAAAAACAGGGAGCCGCTGCGGGAAGTATATCTCAACGGCCAAATGAACAGTTTTAATGCCGGGGAGAAACTTCCTCCCAACTGCAATAATGAAGGCTATTACAAAGGCCTGGGAATCTGCAAGCCCGATTCTTTATGTGCCAAGATAAAGAACCCCGTAAATTATACTATCTTACGCTGGAAGAGACATCTGCAGGATCGGGAGGAAGAGAAGCCGAAAGCTGAGAAAAAGGGGAAAAAGAAAGAGTATAAGAAAGAAAAGGCTGGCGATGAGGCCAAGGCAGATGCAAAGGTTGAGATAGATTCAAATTTAAATAAAGTGCAGGGACAATAGTTCCATTGTAATATCCACTTAAATTAGATGGGATCATGAACCGAAAATTCACAAAATTTATAGAAGTTGATTAACTATTGTTATACCTATAATTACCGTAATCCTAAATTAGGTTTAAGCCTAATTACTCCCATCCAACAATAAGAACTCTTCTACTCTTTCCTAACAGTATACCTGAATCTAAAACCTTTCGCTATTTCTTCCAGATTTGATAACAAGATCTCATCTTCAACTCTAAGCTCTAACCGTTTTATCTTTACCCCAGGGAGGTTGCTCCTATCTCTTGCCCGGCACATTCTAACCAGAGCGTTATATATACATACAGCATCTTCCTTGTTTTTAAAATAAGCAGCATAAGTCATAGAATCATTAATTTAGCTGCTATTTATAAATATTTTGTCCCTCAATAATAGTCCTGACGAGTTTGCCTTATCCTTCAGTCATTCCCAACCAAAACATTTATAAATAAACTGCCTTTAAAGCAAATTATAGTCCGAGTTCACGCGCTAATTGGCCTAAAAAAGGTTCAAATAGGACTAAGATATGTGAATTCTTAGGATTATATGCAAATTAACTAAAATGGCTGAAGAGAAAACTAAAAATTTTAGGCACATTGTACGGATTGCCAATGTAGACATTCCCGGAGAAAAAACCCTTAAGATAGCTTTAACTAAAATTAAGGGGATTGGGATAAATTTTGCTTCAGTAGCCTGTGCGGTTGCTGGTGTAGACAAACATAAGCAAGCCGGTTTATTGTCTGATTCTGAAATCCAGCGGTTGGATACCGTAGTTAAAAACCCCTCTGAAAAGGGAATCCCCAGCTGGTTTTTTAACCGAAAAAAGGATTATGATACCGGGGCAGACAAGCATTTATTGATGACTGATCTTAATCTTACTCAGGAAAACGATCTTAAGCGCCTTAAGAAGATAAAAACTCTTAGAGGTATAAGGCATCAAAGAAAACTTCCCGTACGTGGACAGCGGACTAGGTCTAACTTTAGAAGAAGTAAAGGTAAGGTGGTTGGAGTTTCTAAAAAGAAAGCTGCTCCAGCCAAAAAAGCGGCTAAATAATAATTTAAATAATAATTAATACTAAAAATAAATTAAAATCAGTGAATAAGAATGGGAGATATCAAAAAATTAAAGAAAAAGTACCAGACTTCAGCTCACCCTTGGATAGCTAAGGAGATTGAGGAAGGAAAAGTTATTAAGAGCGGGTATGGTCTCCGAAAACGGAAAGAGATTTTGATTTCTAGTTCATTTCTAAAAAAATATAAGGATATTGCTAAAAGCCTGATTGCTAGAAAAACTGTTCAATCCGAGAAGGAAAAAGTTTTAGTTTTAAATAAGCTGCAGGAGTTGGGGCTGCTTCCAACTGGTGCTGCCTTGGATCAGATTTTAGGTCTACAATTAAAAGATGTCTTGGAACGTCGATTGCAGAGTATTGTTTGTCGAAAAGGTTTAGCTCGAAGCATGAACCAGGCTCGTCAATTTATAGTTCATCGTCACATTTCTATTGGTGAGCGGGAAATCACTTTCCCTTCGTATTTAGTTTCGTTGGAAGAAGAAGGGCAGATAAATTTTAAGGCTAAATCTCCCTTGGCTGCCGAAGACCATCCCGAGAGATTAATTGAAAAAAATAATTCTAAGACTGAAGAGCCAGATAAGAAAGCTGAAGGTAAAGAAGGCAAATCTAAGGATAAGTCCACTAAATCAACTTCTAAACCCTCGGCTGAATCTTCTGAGGGTGTCTCCAGCGAAGAATCTGCCTCTGAGAACGAAGTAGAAGAACTTCCCGAAGATCCAGTATTGGAAGAAATGGATTTAATTGCTGAGGAGAGTTAAAAAAAATGAAATCAGAAAATCAACCTAACGATCAAGAAATGAGTTCTAATGAGTCTAAATCCGGATCTAATTCCAGTGAAACAGCTAAAAATCAAGCAGCCAGAATCCCTAAAAAAGATTATTCACCTTCTGGACCTTCCGAAGCAGGTAGAAGTTCACCTAGATCCTCTTATAACTCTAATTTTGATTCCGAATCTGGCGCCCGAAAACCAGAGTTCAAGACTCGCTGGGGGGTTGCCCATATATTATCCACTTATAATAATACCATCATTACGGTTACCGACATAACTTGCACCGAAACAATTGCTCGATCCAGTGGCGGCCAGATCGTAAAGCAGGATCGATTAGAAAGTTCTCCTACCGCGGCTATGGGTGCGTCTAAAAAAATAGCTGAAATTTGCAAGGAAAAAGGAATTAATGGTTTATATATCCGAGTTAGAGCTAGAGGGGGCCATAATGGTCCTAAAAACCCGGGTCCTGGAGCTCAGGCTGCTATACGGGCTTTATCTCGTACTGGGTTAAGGATTGGCAAGATTGAGGAAGTTACTCCTGAGCCACATAATGGCTGCAGGATGAAAGGCGGTAGAAGAGGTAGAAGGGTATAAGCTCTTATTCTGTAAAAATCAGAAAAAGATAAAAAATGAAAAAAAAATAAAAGAAAAAGATAAAATTATAATTCCAAAAATACTAATAACTAAAATGGCCTTAAAAATTGAGAAGATAAGAGAAGACAAAAAGAACAATAAAATAGTTTTGTTACTGAAAGGAATAAGTGATGTTTATGCTAATACTATCCGCCGGCTGATCATAGAAGAAGTTCCAACCTTGGCAGTCGAAGATTTAGAGATCAAAGACAATAACTCTGCTTTATATGATGAGATGTTAGCTTTAAGATTGGGATTAATCCCCATCAAAACTGATCTTAAAAGTTATAATCTGAAGGCAAATTGCAAGTGTGGTGGAGAAGGCTGCGCTCAATGTGAACTTAAAATATCTTTAAAATCATCTAAGAAAGGTTATGTTTATGCTGGAGAGGCTCAAAGTTCTGACCCTAACTGTACTTTTGTTCAGGAAGAGATGCTAGTAGTTAAGTTACTTTCCAAGCAGAAAATTCAGGTAAATATGACTGCTGTACTTGGTCAAGGGAAGGATCACGCTAAATGGTCTCCTGGCTGGGCATTTTATAAGCATGAACCGGTGGTTAAATTAGGTAAAGTTAAAAATCCAGAATTGATTGCTAAAAAATCAACTGATGGTGTTTTTGTGTTGAAAGACAAAAAGTTAGAATTAGTTGAAGATAAAGTTTATGACAGTCTGCTGTTGGATTATTATACTGAATTAGATGAAGGTGTTGTGGTAGATTATACTGATAATATTATTTTTACTTTGGAAAGCTGGGGTCAATTAAAAAATAAGGAAATCCTAATCAAAAGCACAGAAATGCTGCTGGAGAAAATTGAATCTTTGGAGAAACAGATCTCTAACTCCCCAGATTGATAATATAACCGATTAATAATATAAATCATAAAATTAAAATTTACAAAAACAAATTTACAACAATAAAATGGTTAAACGCACTGGTCCTACCAATTATCAAGTACGGGAATTGTTGACTGAGCTGGAGCAAGTTTCAGTAAAGAACAAATTTTGGAAAAGGATCTTGAACGATCTTGTAAAACCAACTCGTCAGAGAAGAATAGTTAATATTTATAAAATAAATAAGTTTGCCCAAGATGGGGAGACGGTCATTGTTCCGGGAAAAGTTTTGAGTGTAGGGGACATTAGTAAAAAAGTGGAAGTAGCGGCCATGAATTTTTCCCTGGATGCTAAACGCAAGATTGAGAGCGCCAAAGGAAGAGCGATTTCCATCCGCCAATTGTTGGATGAAAATCCGGAAGGCAAGAAAGTAAGAATATTAGGTTGAGTTAAATCCAATATAAATTAAATAATCAATATTAAACCCTAAATTAAACCCAATAGCATAAAAAATAATATACCTAAATATAACCACCAATTAATTTGAGAAAGTTAAACTAAAATGAAAATCTATAACGGAGAAGGAATGATCTTAGGACGATTGGCTTCCGCAGCCGCTAAAGCTGCTTTGCTAGGTGATGAAGTAAAAGTAGTTAACTGTGATAAGGTTGTTATCAGCGGTCAGAAGAAGAATGTTTTTGCCCATGAGAAAGAGCGCCGGGAGCGCAAGGGATATCCTTTAAAGAGCGCCAAATTTTCCCGTCTTCCGGATAGGATGGTAAGAAGAACAATTCGAGGGATGCTGCCTTGGAAAATAGCTCGAGGCAAGGAAGCATTTAAGAGAGTAATGTGCTACATTGGAATACCGGATGAATATAAGAGTCAAAAAATGATGCAGCCGGTTAATGCTTCCAGCGATAAACTTCCCTCAAAATATGTACAACTTAGTGAAGTATCCAAGAATTTGGGAGGAAAAGTTTTTGGTGGCAGTAAATAAAAATAAAAACTAAATAAACATAGACTAAATAAAAATAAATTAATAACCATAAATTCCACTTAAATAAAATTAAAAAACAAACAATCTTAAATAAAAACTTAAAGAGCATTGCTAAATAATAACCATGAAAAAAGTAATCCATACTCAAGGGAAACGGAAACGTTCCGTAGCTAGAGCTACTTTATATCCCGGCAAGGGCTTGGTTAAAGTGAATAATACTTACTTGGACAATTACGGCAACGAAAGCCTGCGTTTGAAAATATCTGAGCCTTTAGTTTTAGCAGGGGAAGTTCTCAAAAAAATAGATTTAGATGTAACGGCTGCCGGCGGCGGGGTAAGCGGTCAAGCTGATGCTGTTAGAATGGCCATCGCCCGGGCTTTGGTGCTGCATGATAAAAAATTAAAAAAAGTATTTTATGATTATGATCGATGGCTTTTGGTAGCAGATGTACGAAGGAAGGAAGTTCGTAAACCTAACGACTCTAAAGCTAGAGCTAAGCGGCAAAAATCATACAGATAGGTCTATATAAAGATTACAGATCAAAAATTTACAAATATTAATTGGAGGCTAATAAATGATTATTCCCATACGCTGTTTTTCCTGTGGTAAACCGGTAGGACATCTATTTGAAAAATACAAACAGGGATTGGAAAAAGGCGATCAAGCTAAAAAAGTGATGGACTCTTTGGGTTTAGAGAGATATTGCTGCCGGGGAATTTTCTTGGGGCATGTTGAATTGATTGATATTGCTGGGGAATTTAAACGCTGGTAGTTTTATGGCCAGGGTAATTATTCCTAATTTTTCAGTTTCAATTTCTGAACCATTGATTTATTTAGCAGGTCCAATAAGAAGTGCGCCTAACTGGCAGGATGAAGCAATTAAATTAATTTTTTCTGTTGATGAAAATATTGCGGTAGCTTCACCCCGGAGAGGGATCCGGCCGCCAATTTTTTCTTACCTTGCCTCTGAAGAAGGGTACTTTCCTCGTCAGCGGGCTTGGGAAATACATTATATGAATTTAGCTTACAAAACAGGAGCAATTTTATTCTGGCTGCCGGGGGAAGAATCCCACGACTGCAGTAAGGTTTATGGAGCCATGAGCCGATTTGAATTGGGTTTATGGATCAATGAACAACGGCGCAATCCGGGGGGAAATTTGTGTTTTGGAACTGATGGAAAATTTCCAGAGTGGGACACTATCAACTATGATTTAAGTATTGAAATGCCTGATAAAATTATTTATAATACGTTAGAAGAAACTTGTTCCGAGGCAGTGTGTCTGGCTAGAGGCAGATAATTAAAGTATTTTCTAACTAGAATCTATTTCTAAGTAAGCCCCCATTCCCACAGCAATATTTAAATAATTCTCAGGTTTAGGCCTATTGATGGATAAGAAAATAAAAAATATAACCAATAATGTTCAAATAGCACCAAGCAGAACTAAATCCACTTTGAGATCAAGCCCTAAGAGCAATCTTAAATCAAAGAAAATCTCTTCCAAGAAAGTTTTTAATACATCTAATAAAATAGTCATCACCGCTGCTCTACCCTATGCCAATGGACCGATTCACATTGGGCATTTGCTGGAATATGTCCAAGCGGATATTTATGCCCGTTTTTTGAAATTGGTTGGCAAAGAAGTTCTATATATCTGTGCTTCCGACATGCATGGGACACCGATAGAGGTTAATGCCCAGAAGGCCGGAATAGATCCAGAAAAATTTGTGGATAAATATTGGAAAGAACACCAGCGTGATTTTTCATCTTTTCTAATAGAATTTAGTAATTATTACAAAACTCATTCCCCTGAAAACAGGCAGCTGGCCGAATTTTTTTTCCAGACTCTAAAATCTAAACAATTAATTTATCGTCGCCAAATAGATACCATTTACTGTAAACACTGCCGGCGGTCGCTTCCTGATCGTTATGTAAAAGGTCAATGCCCGCATTGCAGGGCCCAGGACCAATATGGCGATGTCTGCGAGACCTGCAGCCGCACTATTAAAGGTATTGATCTGTTAAATCCTTACTGTTCAATCTGTAATAATAAGCCCATAAGAAAGAAGAGCGAGCATTATTTTTTCAAGTTAAGTTCCTTCAGCTCTAAGATTGAACGCTGGATAAATTCTGCTAGTCAGCAAATTCAGCCGGAGATTAAGCATTGGCTTGAGGGATGGATAAAAACCGGATTGGAGGATTGGTGTATTTCCCGGGATGCGCCTTATTTTGGTTTTGAGATTCCCAATAGTAAGGAGGAGACTGGAGAAGTAAAATATTTTTATGTTTGGCTGGATGCACCGATTGGTTATATTTCTTCCACTAAAAATTATTGTGATCGAATCCGGGATTGCTGCTGGGAAGATTTCTGGAAAAAAGGAGAAGTTTACCATTTTATAGGCAAGGATATAGCTTATTTCCATTACTTATTTTGGTGGTCCATGCTAGATGCAGTAGGACTGCCCTTGCCTAAAATAACTACTCACGGCTGGATAACAGTTAATGGGCAAAAGATGAGCAAATCTCGAGGAACTTTTTTTACTGCTCAGGACTTTATTAAGCTATACCCTCCAGAATCATTACGGTTTTATTATGCTTCTCACTTAGATCGAAAATTGGTTGATGTAGATTTAAACCTGGCTGATTTTACGGCGGTGAATAATAATGTTTTAGCTGCCAACTTAGGAAACTTTTGTTATCGGGTGCTTACTTTTGCCCAAAAAAATTACGGCTCTGTAAAAAAGATAAAGTCTGAGAAAATATTGACCCATTCAATCTTTACATTAATTGGGCAGGTTAAAATTAGTTATCAGCAGCAGAATTTCAAGTCTGCCTTAAAAACAATATTGCAGATTGCGGACTTAAGCAATGCTTACTTTCAGCAGGCTGAACCTTGGAATAATCAAGTTTCTAAAGAAGGAGAAGTAGGTTTGTGTGTTAATATTGCCCGTAATCTGGCGATAATTTTAAGTCCGGTGCTTCCCAATTTCAGCCAGAAAATATTTTCCACCTTGGGTCTAAAAAAATTAGAGCAGAGTTGGGATCAGATTAATTTTAATTGGAAGGGCCAAGTTAATCTCCCAGAAATATTAGTGCAGAAGATTGAGGAGGCTGAAGAAGTTAAGGATTCAGCTGTGAAAAAAGCTGTGAAAAAAAAGGAATCAGAATTAAAACTTAAAGTTGAATTTCCTTTAAGGATGCAAGTTGGAAAAATAATTGAAGTAAACGATCATCCTAATGCGGATAGTTTATATTTATTGAAGGTAAATATCGGCGCTAAAAATAAACCAGAAATTAAGCAGGTTGTAGCAGGTATAAAAAAAAATTTTTCTCCTGATAAAATCTTAGGTCGGAAAGCGGTTTTTGCAGTAAATTTAAAACCGGCTAAAATAAGGGGCGAATTAAGTGAAGCCATGGCTCTTCTGGCGGATGATAGCCCCAAATTAGCTTTCTTGGAAGTTTCTAAGACTAAAATAGGTGAGGAAGTCAATTTTGGTAATCTAATTGGTTCATCATCGGAAATTACTTTTGAGCAATTCTCTAAGTTGGAATTAATAGTTAAGGATGGAAAGGTAATGTTTAATCATCTGGTTCTTAAGAGCCAGGTGGAAGAAGTCAAGGTCGTTGGTGTTAAGGACGGGTCTAAGGTGAGGTAACCCTCCCCATTTTAGCGATATTGCTTATTTTTTAATCTTAATCAACAGGCTTAGTAGAAAGAGTCCGTCTAGGTCAAGATTGTCAATGATTATCACAGATAATCTTGACTTGACCAGACGAAGCAGACCACGTTCCTATACTTTAGTTTAGGGTTGTGGTCTGTGAAGTAGGACTCTTTCTACTAAGCCCAATCAACACAAACCTTTATATAGGTAAATTCTTTCCTTTTAGCTGTAAAAAGATGGATGATAATCGTGCTAGTAATAGTAGATTTAGTTTTAAATATTTAAGGTTCTATCCCCCTCTCATTTCTTCTAAAAATTCTTTTAAGTCTTCCACAAAAGGACAGGTTAGCATCTTTATTATTATTGGAATTGTATTATTGTTTGCCTTCGCCGGAGTACTATTCTTAGTTCAAAAAACTTCCATCGATAAATTAAGTGCCGAAGGCGAACCCATTATCTCGACCGTGCCTGCAGCTTTCATACCCCTTAAATCATTTACTGAAGACTGTTTAGCTCAATCAGCAGAGACCGGATTAAGATTACTGGGGGAGCAGGGCGGTTACATTTATCCCGAATTAAGAGGCAGTTTTGCTGCCATTAATCCTACCGACAACGATGGAATTTTTCTAGACCCGCTAAGAATACCTTATTGGCATTATAACCTCCAGCCTAATTCAGCTGAGGAGATAGAATTTGCCTCACTCAAGCCATCAATTTCTAAATCGGAAGACCAAGAACTGAGTATCGAATCGCAGTTAAACCGGTTTGTGGAAGAGAATATAAATGAATGTTTAGATAAATATAATTCCTTTTTAGAACAGGGATTTATAATTAAAAAGTTTTCTCTAGATCAAGTTGATACTAAAGTAGCCGAAGAAAGCGTTAATCTCCTGTTAAGTGTTAATTTAGAGGTAGGTTTAGCCGAATTTGAGCACGATTTCAACCAGTTTTATGTTACTATCCCTCTAAATTTAAAAAAATATTATGCTGCCGCGGAAGAAATAGTGCAATTGGAACAAGATTACAGCATACTAGAACAGCAGGCTCTGGAATTAGTTCAAATTTATTCTTCAGTTGATAAGGAAAAATTACCCCCAACTTCGGGCGTAACTTTTGATTTTGCCCCTACCATCTTTTGGACCGTTCCAGAAATGAAAACCACTTTAATTGAACTGTTAACTATCAATGTACCCCGAATTCAATTCTCCGGCACGGAAAATTTCTTTCAGTATCAATATCCATTATCTGATCTAAGCCCGTTATATCAAAAAGTTTATGACAATAATATTTTACCTTTGCTTGGCGGCTCCGGACTAGAAGTGAGAACAGATTATTTCTCCTGGGAACCATATTTGCAGGCTAATGATGCTAATGGGGTAGTTGAACCCTCCAGCCTGGTAGTCAATTACCCTCCTCTAAATTTTGGGTTCCAGAATTATCATACTCGGTATGATTTAAGTTATCCGGTCTTAATAACCATTTCTGATGAATCAGCATTGAATGGGGAGGGGTACAATTTTGTATTTGCTCTGGAAGCCAATGTTAGGAATAACCAACCGGTAGTTAATAAACAGAAATTAGGAGAAAAAATTTCTTTGTTTAGTGAAAGTATGCTTTGCAATCCGGACCAATTTACTACTAAATTGATAAGTACTAAAGTTATAGACAGCAGTACTGGCAACCCCTTGGAGGCAGTACAAATTGGATTCAGTATCCCGGAAATTGACAATTGTATTATGGGTGAAACTAATATTAATGGAGAATTAGAACAATCTTACCCGGCGGTGTATGGGGGAGTAATATCCTATTCTAAACTAGGATATTTAACTAATTATTATCCCGTTGATACTTACAAGTATAAAGGCCAGCCGGGAATTGCCGGTTATGCTGTCCAGGGATATCCGGATAAGGTCATAGAGCTTGACCCGATAAAAACTGTTAAAGTCAGTGTAAAGAAGAAGAATTTAGAAAAATGTATTGATGGGCAATGTTTCTTTTCTGATCTGTTTGATTCCAGTAGTTCCAGTTCTAAACCTATAGCTTCTTTTAAGCCCCAATTTTTAGATTCATCCCACCTTTGGAAGTTCAGCGGAGTAACTAAACCCTTGGGGGTCAATGAAGAAGTAATCTTTACCTTAAATCGGATATCTAATCTTAATGGCTTGCCGGGGGATAGATTTTCAGTGGTAGTTAGTTTAAAGGGGGGGGAAATTACAGGAAATTTAGCCGGCGGAATCAGCAGTCCTTTCTCTACGGTGGATTTATTCCCTGGGATTTATGAAGTTTCGGGAGTATTAACTTTGAATGAACGGGTGATTATTCCTAAAGAAGAACGCTGCAGTGAGGGAATTATTTTTGATATTGGCAGTGAATGTTTTACCTTGGAGGAGTTAGAATTGAATCCCCTCCTTTCCGGACAAATTCAATGGAACAATGAAGAGAGTTATTTAATAATCAGTGCAGATAAGTTATATCCCGCTTTCGAATTGGAATTATATATTCCCAGCTTAAATTTACGCAATGTCCCCTTAGCCGAACATTTGCGGGTCGTGGAAGATTTAGAAGTGATGGGCGATTTAGCTGAAATATCCGCGGTGCCGGAGGTTAGGTCTTTGCTGCAGCCTAAATTCAAATAAATAAAAATATAATTCCTAAAAATATAATAAATTAAACTAAATTGAGTCAATAAAAAAAATGAACTCCCAACCATTAAACCGTTTAGCTGGACTAGTGCTTATGTTTTTAGTAGTTAGCCTGCCGTTTTATTCTGCTTCCGCGTTATCAATCAAGGTAACTAAAAACAGCGGGGAAGACGGGATAAATAATTATATTGATGCTAATGGCGATGTTTGGAAAGTGGACGCCTCCATTACCGACGCGCCTAGCGATATAAATCCGCAGGAAGTTATAATTGAAATGGGCGGCGATCAACGTTCGTTTGAATCTTGTTCCAGCGGTTCATTAGGGGGGATGGTCTGTACTTACACCAGTCCCTTAACCGATGGAGTCTTGGAAGGAGAATACCAGTTTCAAGTTAGCTACCAAGATGTTTTTTCTCCTTCCGAAATTATCCGGGCTGACGGTTCAGCTCCTACTATTAGTGTAGGAACAGCTAAACAAAATTCTGAAGGGGGGATAGATTTTAGTTTTACAGTTGCTGAACCTGGCCAGCTGGCGGTAGGGTTAAAACAAGTTCAAATCCTGGATGCAGATACCAATGCAGTTTTATTTACTGAATTATTCCCTGACACAAAGATAGTTAATTATATCTCTCCGGAGAAGCTAGATTTTACTTTTTCTAGTGACGGGGAGAAGAGAATAAAGGTGCAGGCTGAAGACCTGCTTGGTCATCAGGAACAATCTACCCCGGTTAAATTAAAATTAGATTATACTGCTCCGGCAGTTAAGTCCTTGGAATTTCCTAATTTGGAAGAGTATATTGGCAGTGGGGAAACCGAACTAACTTTCGAGGTAAAAATTGAGGAACAAGGCAATCTAAAGGCAGTAACTGCTTCTTCCAGCCAAGCCAATCTTGAGCAGACCGCTCCTTCTAAATCCTGTACTAGGGAAGGATCTATTTGGACTTGCCGCTGGGAGAAGGTAATCGTAAAATCAGTTAACACTCTGGAAGTCACTATTGCTGCTGAAGATGATTTAGGCAATAAAGTTACAGCTGCGGTATCTTCTCCTCCTTTGAAAATAGATTCCACTCCTCCAGAAATTATTTATTTCAATTCTGAATTTGAATATGACGGAGCGGGTTATGTTAAAGGCAGCAGCAATAAGATCATTTTATTAACTAAGGATACCGAATCGGGTGTGGAGACTAATAAAATCTTGGCGGATTTGAGTGATATTAACGGATTTGTTTCTCAGAAACCAGTTTGTGCGCTGGTTGAAAATAGTGAAGTCATTAAGTGTATTTGGGAAGTGACAGGCAGTCCCGGATTGGACGGCACTGGACAAAAAATTATTTTACAGCAGCTTATGGACCATGCCGGCAATAAAGCAGTTCATCCTCCAATGGAAGTAATTGTAGATACTCTAAAGCCGGTAGTTGAATCCATTAAAGTGTTAGGGGTGTCGGAAGTTGGAGCTAAAGACTATTTCCAAAGCGGAGACTTTTTAAGGATAGATCTGGCAGTTGAGGAAGCTAATGGGCTGGTACTGCTGCTTAATTTGGAAGGTATAGTTCCGGATGCGATTACCAAATTCCCGGATGGATGGGCGGTATTTAATCAAGACAGTTGTGAGCGGCAGGCGGATAATGTGTTGGACAATAAGTGGAAATGTTCATTTGAAGTTGATAGCCCCATCGTCGACGGGCCCTTTTCCAACGTTAATTTACAGTTTAAATTGAGTGATACGGCCGGGAATGAAGTTAAGGTTGATGATTTTAAATTTGACATTTTAGCTTTAGACGATCAAGATGTTTCAGATCATTGGGAAGTAAAGTCCGTAAATTTGCTGACTATCCCCTTGGACATTGAATCTACGGGATTAGTTCCTCCCCGTATGCCGGTGGAAGTAGTTTTAGGTAAAGTAAATCTTAACTCGCCAGCGGAAGTTTTATCTTTGGATTTACAAGGCTGTACTCCATCTCCGACGATTACTGCTCCGCCTATTTTAGTAGGTTCAACTCAACAGCCGGCGGAAGAACCAGCGGCTCAACTGGATGCGCCGGCAGTTCAACAAGCAATTTTATATTCGGGAGTTACAATTGGCGAAATTAATCCTAAACCTAAGATTGTTCTGGAATTAGCTCCCTTTGATGGCCGAGAATATTTTAAGGTAGCTGAAGGATCTTCAACCTTTAAAGGTGAGATTGAATACACCTGCCAGCTGCGGATATTTTCTAAAGTAGGCAAGAAAGCTATCCGTGCTCCCGAGCTGCAGGAAGTTAAAATTAGCGTTCCCTTTGCCTTTTCTACCTTAGGCGCAGCCGATGAAAACTTAAATCAAAAAATAGAAGATCTTAAAGATTGGTTGTTTGATGTAGCTGAAGTTACTAAATATATTAATGTTGGTTTGGATTGGGTGAGGTGGGCCACTAATATAATTACTTTTATAGACCAAGTTGTAACTATTTTCAATATAGTAAAAGGAGCTTTTGGGGCAGTAGAAAAAACAGTTGTTGGTAGACCGATTGCTTCGGCGGCGTGTGTAAGTCTGTCCGGCGGGCAGGAGAGTATTGTGGAAGGCGTGGAATGGCTGCAGATACCTTTGGCTATCTTAAATTGTGATCCTAGGACTAAAGGTCAAGAAGCGGGTGAAACTTCAGAAGAGGCTAAGAAAGACTTCTTTGGTAAGAGTGATGTATTGTTTGACAATGCATATGGGCAATACCAAGCTACGGTATTGGAAGCATATAATGTTTGGTCGGGAAGAGCTTTGCTAGGTCTGCCAGCGGAATCATTATATGAAAACATTTACACTTCCTCGATTGGACTCTGTCCCACGGGAATAATTTATAATTTAGAAAAATATCGTCAGGTTAGATGCCAGGAAATATTGTGTTACAAAAATGACATTCCCGCTGGATTAGCTACGGTGGATTCGTGTTCTAAACGAGCAGATTACTTGACTTGCCGGTACTTTATAGGAAGTTTTGCCAGCAGCCACATTCCTTTAATCAAGGCTTGGGATTCGGTCATCGGATTCATTAAAAGCTGGGCTAGTTCTCCGGTAGGATTGGCTCGAGCGGCTTTAGAAATACCCTGTAGGGTTATGTGTGCCGCGGATGTTACTGGGTCTGCTTACTGTACCTTTGCCACCACTATTATAAAGTTAGGGGATATAGTTAATACGGTGGCTGGAGCGGTTCAAACTTTCCCTACCCAAGTCAGCGACCCCTATTGCAGCAGGATCTGAAAATGAATAAATACCAAAAAAGAGAAATTTATTGTACTGTAATTATAGTGATATTATTACTGAGTTCTATCTTAGTTTTTGCGGTGCCTGCTTCGCCGCCTAAACCTGGTGGTGATGCTCCAGCTAAAGAAGAATCTACGAAAGGTTCAGGTGGAGATTCTCAAGCAGGTTTTGTAGAAATAATGCCGGGGAAGTATGTTTCTCTTTTGACAATTCATTATTATTTTAAAATTGATAGTATTAAATCTATTAATACTTTGAGTGAGAGTTGTAAAAATAGTATAATTACCTGTTCTCAGAAAGACGTTGATCTATTTAGATCAAGTGATTGGAGAGCTAATTATGATCCCCAAAGTGAAATTTGGTCTGATGATCAATTTGATTGGAAAATATCCGATGATGGAAAGTATGTGGTTAGTATATCTAAAGATGGAAAGGAGGATATTATAATTCAATATTCTGGCGAAGTAGCTACCCCCTATGATACGTCAGAACCATTAAATCTAGCCCAGATCACTAAAATAGAAAACAACAAAATAACTTTTCAGGATGGTTCAGTTCTATTTCAAGGCGTTCTGGCAACTAAATCTCTCCATGACCAATACGGTTCCCAGTTTGAATCAGTTAATGGCAAAACCATCCAGTTAAAAAATGGCGGATCTATTTTAAGTGTTATGGGTGATAATGGAGTTACCACCACTAATATTGTAATCAAGGATGAAAACGGAGCTGCTACTGTTGCCTCCGGTAAAACTTGGACTCTTCCCGATGGAACTATTCTGGACGAACATGATAATTGGAAAGAAAGCAACGGGGTGTTTAGTCGAGAAGACGAAAAAGTTACGGTTACTGAATATACTATTGAAAGAACACTTAATGGGAAACTGGTAAGTAACTATAATTTAGCTTCTAATGCGTTATACCAATATAATTCAGAAGGGAACTTATATTCAATTAAACTAAAAGACGGGTCTTATTATTTAATTTCTGATACGAATGATCTATACCATGATTCTAAAGGTAATTTGTTAGCAGTATGTCAATTAGATGTTTGTAAAAACATGCCCAACGGAGATAATAAAATGGATTGGGTTGATGCGGATGGAATCTGTCGAGGAACAAAAAGTGACTGTTTTGATGCTAAAGGCAGTAAAAAACCTGATGCTTGGACCAGTGAAGAAACCATTGAGAATAAAATAAAAAGTTCAAATATCGACTGCAGTGAAACCCCCACAAATGACTTATGCCAGAAGTTAAGTTCCATAAATCTAGCTGAACTGGGACGATCAGATATTCAACAGCAAATTGGCGAAATTGTAGGTTATCGGCCTGGGTGGCAGGCTTTATCCACTTTCTTGTTCCCCAGTTTAACTAGGGAATGGAATGACTGGGCTAGTGATACCTTTGATCAATTAATGTTCTCAGAATACATTGTTCCGGAAGCGTTGTGTAAGAAAGAAATAACTACCACTAAACCGGGTGAAAGTTCGTTCTTTATTGAAGTTGCGCCGGGGATAATTCAATCTGGGGGAACTATACACGCTGAAAAACGAACGGGAGCCAGTCCGGCTTTATGCAGCGAAGAAGTACCTTGTCATACCGGCCAGTGTGCAGAGAATGGGGTTTGCTATGAGAATGATGAAGCAGTGATAGCTAACTTCTATAAAATCAGCTGGGCAGTAAAAGCTCCTGCGGATGAGAAATTTACCCCGTATAAGGATGAGAATGGTGTCCCAGTTAGATATAATGTTGAATTAAGATCTGCCGATGGAGGAATATTCCTTTATCATCTGCTAAATCAAAAAGGGAATAAATTAACCTTGGGATTAGAAAACGGGCAAACCGATCATGATACCATTGTAGGATACAGCCCTATCATATATGATGAAGTATGTATCCTCTTTGGTCTTTCACCTAAAGACTTGAGTGGAGAGTTAATCACTGAAATCTGTAATCCAATTGTTGAATCTACTGTTGCTGAAACCGAATGGGCCGAATCAGCAGACCGTCCGGCCTATCGAGGGACAACCCGAGCTAGTGATGTGGTAAGGGTACAAATATGAATATGGGCCCGACCAGTTCCCAAAGTTTTTTAAATTATTAAGGTCTTGACATATAAATTATGGATAAAACTATTTGGAAGAATTATCTGTCCTCATTCCAATTTAAGCCTCTAATTAGGCCATTGCTTATGGATAGTTTTTTTGTCGTTCTCTGCTATTTAATTTTTAGTTGGTTTGGAAACTACCTTAAATCTAAAGCAGAGCAATTGGATCTAAGTTTAGCTGCCCAAAAATTAGAGGAATTACTGACTAGTTCTCCAGATCAAGCACAATTATTAGCCGGCCAGCTGCAATCCTTTGTATTAACTGTTTTGCTGGGTTTTGGAGTTATACTCCTCTTCTTGTTTTTGTTTTATTCCTATACCCGAAAAGTTATCTGGTCCAAGAACTATTCTATTACTAAGTATTGGAAATGGAATGCCGCTAATTTGGTTCTGTTGCTGCTGCTGGTTCCATATTTGGCAGCTTATTTTGTGGTTAAAATAATCCTCTACGCTTTATTTAAGAATCTAATCAGCGGAGGTATACTTATATTTGTCAATGGAGTGATTGATGGTATTTTCCTATTATTCTTCCTTATTTTCCTGTTCTTATTATACTATTCCTTTCAGCATAAATATATGGTCTGGAACTCGGTTGGCCAAGCTTTCCAACATTTTAAAAAATTGAATGGACTAAGTCTTTTGTTAATTTTAATTACCTTTATAGCACTTAACTTGCTGCTGGGATTGTTTAATTACTGGCTGCAATATCAACCAGCTATAGCGGTTATACTTAATGTAGGGTTATTTTTGGTATTTATTTCCTGGCTTAGAAATTATGTTAGTACTAAGTTTTTGGGATGAATAATATAATATAATAAATCTGATATCCATATAATGTAATTTAATATCCTCAAAAAAATTTAATAGTTATTAACCTAAACTAACTCTCATAATCTCTTAACCTCTATCGAGATCGCTGGTTCATTTAGACGAATATACCTTGGACATTCAGTCCATTCCAGGTCATTCTTGCGGCAATATTCGATAATTTCTTTTTTTTGCTCATCATCGGAAAATTTTACTACTACTACTAAACCAAAATCATCCGGGCGGACCAAATTCCAACTCGACTTTTTTAGGTCCTCAATAATTGTCTCTCTAGCCTGAGTCAATAAACTAATTCTATTAGGCAGATCCTTAATCTTTTGCTGAATTTTTAATAAGGCTGCTTGATTATTGAGTTCCTCTATTTCAGGAATAAGGTTCCATAATTTATTGCTTTTAGCGGAAATGAACCCGCCTTTACCAGCATCAATTAATTTCCATTCTCCAAAACTTCCAACTAAGAAGTCAGCCCATTTTCCAGATCCTAATTCCGTGCCAATTGCTCCGGAAATATCCACCACTACCCGGCATTTATGCTGCTGGCCTAAAGTGTATATTTTTTCTGCCGGCTGTTCGGCAAAATATCCTCCGGGGTTTTGATAGATTAATGCGCCATATTTCCCGCTGGACAGCTTTTGTTCCAAATCAGCCAGGGAGATTTTTCCTTGAACACATTTTACTTCCGTAATTTCCAGGCCTAAAGATTCAGGAATAGTTTTATATGTCAGCCAGCCGCCTTCTTGGGGGATCAAAACCTTTAGATTTTTGTTTTTCTCTTTATTTTCTTTGGCTACGACTGACAAAGCGGCCTTTATAGCCGAATTCCCTCTGGTAGTTAGTTCTAGATATTCTTGTCCTATTATTTTGCGCAGCAAGGACTTAATTGCTTCTTTAGACATAAACTAAGAATTAATTCACTCTATTTTTATACTTTTTGTTTCAGAATTTTTCACTTCATTTTTTCTACTCTTAGTTTTTTATTATTTATGGTGTTTACTTGTGATCCCTTCAGTTCACCAATTTTAAATTTTAATGCATATTTTAGCCTAGTCAATAAATCTCTTTTTCTTACTATACCTATTATTTCTGATCTATTTTTACTTTGTTTATTCTGTGAATTTGAACTCACCTCTCTGGCCAAAACTGGCAAAATATCACTATTAGTTTGCATAAATATTCCAAATACTTTCTCAGCCGAATCATGTTCAGAAATAAAACTGTTTTTAGTTAAAGGAACTGCCAGCAGTTTAAGTTTGGCAATTGAATTTATTTTTTTTCCTAATGGATTAATATTATTAATGTCCAAAACTCCCAGAAAATTATTTCCTTCAATTATAAATGACTCCTCGCCGCTGTTTTGATACTGTTTCAGGAAAGAGGAAACGGTTTGTTCTGAATTTAAGATTGGATATTTTTTTTGCACCAGATCCCTAATTTTTATCTGTTCCAAGGCTTCGTCTACTACTACTTGTTCATAACTTCCCTTGGCAATAATAAACAGGAATACTCCCAGGATCAAGAACCATAATCCTCCCGGAAATATTATTACTGCTCCAAATAAATTGAACAACCCTTCCATAATCATGTAGATGGCAAAAATCTTGCCTCCGAAAGAGGCAATGCGGGTAGCTTTTTTAAGATCTTTATAATAAGCGTATAAAATTGCTCGGAAGGCTCTTCCCCCGTCTAAGGGGTAAGCTGGAACCAGGTTGAAGCAGGCCAATATCAAATTAAGCAGCGCTAAATATTTAGCAATAGCTGCCGCCGCTCCATTAATGCCTATAATGAAGATTAAATAAAACACTCCGGCCAATACTAACGAAAATATCGGTCCGGCGATAGCCATCATAAATTCTGATGAGGGCTTAATCTTCTCTTTAGTTATCCCGGCCACTCCGCCAAAGAAGAACAAAGTTATGCTTTCAACTTTTATTTTCCTGAATTTAGCGACCAGTGAATGGCTTAATTCGTGCAGAAGTACTGAGATAAATAATAATAACGAGGCTATGATCCCCATAACCCAATAAGTTGATTTAACAGCTCCCGGAAAAACTTCCGGCTGAGGAAAATAAGTGGTAGATAAAGACCAAGCTAAAAGTATAAAGATCAACCACCAGGAGTAATGCAGCCGAATATCAATACCCGCAATACGAAATACTTTAAGGCCTGTTTTCATATTCTAACGGATAATTCAATCATTTAAAAAGTTAATTGATGGTTGATTTCTTAACTGGGTTTGATACCCCGTTGCTCTGCAACGATTAATCAATGATTACCCCAGTTAAGATTAAAAAATTCCAACTAATTAAATACCACGCAGCTCTGCTGCGATTGGGATTTTTTATTTTAGGTCCTATATCTTATGATTACCGCTTTAAGATAGCTTTAAGATAAAAACACCTCAAACACTCTTAAACTTCAGTGCATTTGCCTGAAACAATTCCGTAATTTTTTCACTTACTGCAGCTAGATACTCCTGCCCGGCTAATTTTTCCCAAGTCTGGTTATCATACGGACCGGGATACCTTCCTTTTTGAACTAGCGGATCAATTATCCATCTTTTTCCGGCATCATACCTAAACGAGGTTTCTATTGAAGAACCAACCGGCACAACAACTTTAGCTTCAACTAGCCATAGGAAGCTCATAGGTTTAACCTTCAGTTCAGGATTTAGTTCAATTATAATTCCATCCAAAGAAACATTATATTGTTTATCAGACATAAACCATATACAACCCCTAATTATTATTTAAACTTTGCGTAAATGATTATTTTTCCTTATTTTCAAAATCATAATCTCTAAACTCGCGGAGGTTATACTTTTGCAGGATGGCATATATGGGATTAAATTCTGTTTTTTTAGACCTTGAGCCCTTGTCCTGTTTTAATTTAGCTAAGTATTCAACACCCCACTGGAGGGTTCTGTATTCTTCTGCCAGCTCTTCTTCTATATTTTTTTCCCTGATACCATCAATTCTCTCTTCCAGAGCTTCCTGCAGAACATCAATCGCCGAGTTTCGAACTCTTTTAGAAAGGTAATATCGAGCCCAAATTGTGGTGCTTACAGCTGCTAATCCATAAAACATATCAACTACTTCTAGAGGCATACATAAGGGTCAAAGCTTACTATATTTAAAACTTACTTCCCAATCCTACTAAAAAATTTATTACCCCCCCACTCACTCCATAAACGATTGGAGAGACAAATTCAGTAAATTCTCTTTAGCCTGTAATTCTTTAAACTGTGGATCAAGCTTTAAGAATAATTGGCTGTTAAAATAAGATCGGATCATGGGTATCCCCTTGCTAATTAAGGAAGTTAATATTTCCTGGGCTATTGCTTCTTGAATAAAACTTCTAGCCGCCACTTCAGAAACATTTAAAGGTGATTCAGCAGTATATAAAACCAAGAACACTTTTTTCTCATTTTGATTTAAGGGTGAGATATTACGCTCAAAGGGCTGATTAATCTGCATTAAATCTAATCGCTGGATCATTTTATCAACTTTAACATCTAATGAATGCAAGTAATCAAATAAGGATTGTATTTCCGCTGTATTTTCGTTAATGGCAGCTAAATGTTCTTCCAATATATCTTTTATTTGCTCTATTTCATGTTTCATATTTAATCCTCACGATCCGAGAAAGAACAAACAATGTTTACCTTTCTTACTACCACCCCTGGTAAAAACAGGATTGTTTAAAGATTTAAATAGCTTTCTATTTTTGAAAATTTAAAGGTTAAATTTCGTTTCTCAATAACTAGCCTCTCAATAAACTTTAAATAGTTTGAGCGATTGATAAGTTACATTAACTATTAAAATTATATTATTGAGGTGAAATAGATGGCTAGGATTACAAGGTTAGAAAATAAAATAATAACTTATACTCTGGATGAGACTGCTGTTTTAAGAAGATTTTTAATTGATGTTAGTGTCATTACTAGGTCTATTAAAATATATGAAGCGGGGTTAGCTACCATAAGTGTACACAACTGGGGATCAAAGACCAATCAGTTTATGAAAGAGGCTAATAGTACAGTAAAAAAATTTATAGATTTTCTTAAAAAAGCTGAAAAGAAGATGACTTTAAAAGGTTCAGCAATACATGCTAATATTGAAGTAACTGTCTCTGCAATTGAAGATTTTTTAGAAGAACTTAATGAAGTTGATGCCAAAAATTTCATTAAGTTTAAAGCATCAGCACAGAAGTTTGTCAATGATTATAAAAGTTTAATGTCTGATCTAAAAGATTCAATCGATAGGGAAATTGCGGTTAATGAAGAGATTATTGAGCTTAAAAAAGCATCTCAGCGTTAAACGTCACTATTTCGTAGTAAACCTTTATAAAGGCCATGTCATTTTTGAGCTTGGTGACTAAATTTGAACTCCACTGTTAGATCAATGCCTACTGTTTTAAAAGAATGTAACTTAGAAGGATTCTTAGTTGAATGTCAGTTAATCGACGGCGTCGAATTGATAGATTTAGTAGTCAAGATTGCCAGCAGAGATTCAACCGGTTCTTCATCTTCCTACCGTAGGGTGCCTTATGTATTGGACTTTGTGGGGAAGGACAATGAACACAATCCTTTGCTTAGGGTAAATGGCAAGCATCCTTTCATTAACCTTCTATATAATGTTTCTGACACTAAATTATCTAAACCGATGTTTAGAAAGGGTTCTCAATTATCACTTCTTAGGCCAAGTCTGCTTATTGAATACTACACCACTATTTGTGCTCAATACTGTGCACGGGCCGGTTTTCGAAGCCGAGTTTTAGTTGGTGATCCTTATTTTAGCAGCCGCCAGAAGAAAGTAGCCTTTGAGGTTCTGCCCGAAGATACGTGTGATATAGTTGTAGAATTGCCGAGTAAATTTTGGAAACTTGAAATTTAAATACAATGATATTTTACTAATGCCTTCAACAACTTCTCCCCTGCTTAAATTACTGCCTCCTAATTCCGGATTGGCTGAATTTATAACTCAGTGCCAAATTTAGTTCAGTATCCCATTCGATTGTATTCATTTCCATCGCAAAAGTTAAATACTTATTTAATTTACTTCTTTCTATGAAGGTAACTATTGATACTAAAGAAGACAGTCAGGAAGATATCCGGAAAGTGTTCCATTTGCTCAAAGAAATTTTAAATAACACTAAACCAGAAACATTCAAATCAACCTTAAGTGAGTCTACCGATTCAGCGGCTTTAATGAAATTATTTAGTAATGAGAACACTTCTAGTTTAGGATTAACTTCCCAAGTCAACCCCTCTGAAACCATCCGCGAAGTTCCAGATACCCCTCCCAATTTCAGCAGTTTTATCAATTTAACTCGGGAAAATAAGGTCGAGTACAAAAATAGTGATATTAAGAATAGAAAAGAATTTTTTGGAAAAGTAGAAGTTTTTTAGTGAATTTTTATGAGTTTTTTTTTTTTAAAAATTTATTACAACAGAGAATTTAAAATCCAAATTAAGACTATTTCATCTATTTAGTCTATATTATTGATTTTTTTAACTCGCCCAAGACAATTTTGTGGAGGTCTTCTTTTTTTTTAATGGGACAGAACCCTATATTTTCATAATCTTTAAATTGGCAACCTAGGGATTCAACCTGATAATTATTTCCTGCAGTATATAACAAATGAATCCGGTGTGATTTAGGCATTTTAGAAATCATCTTGATAAATGAATTAAGATTGTCAATATCCATGTCTGAAATAATGCTGAGGTCAAATTCTCTATCGCTGCCTTCAATTAGTGTATTCAGATGCTCCGGCGAAAAGATGGTTCCACCATTAGTATACCGGCGTAGTTCGGCGTGTATTTTGTTCCGATCTTGAGTAAAGGGAAGGATATAATTTTCTCCTCCAAAACCATAGACTGCTACTTTAGCTCCATTATTTAAGTAAGCATTGGCAATTACTGTTCCTCCCAGAACTGCCACCGAAATATTAACCTCAGGATCAACCATGCTTCCAGAGTTGTCAATAACAATAATACTATTAGGGACCGTTTCAAACTTCCCATAAGATTCACCTTCCCGGCGGTTCCATTTTTTGGTTATACCGGGCATTATTCCGGGAGTGCTGAAGGGATCCATTTCAGCAAACGAATCACTGATGCTAAATGGTGAATGGGAATAGGGATATAACCCCCCCCTTTTTTCCAGAGGCTTTTTACGTATGTTGGCAGTATAATTTTTGGCTAGCAGACTATAAAAGTCCCGGCCAATTTCACCCCGTCTGCGTGCAGTCCCCGCGCTTGTGCCTGCAGGTTCATTTTCTTTTTTAGGTTCATATTTCTTACTTTGAATAGTTTTAGAACTGTTATCATCAACTCCAATTTCTCCAAACAACGATTCAACTACCTTTACAAAATAAGTTTGGTTTTCGCATTCAGCTGCAAACATACGCAGTCCTTCTTCAATCTCTAAATCAGAAAATCTTAATAGGGAAGGCTGCATATTTGGGCTTGGTTGGGTGTTACAACTTTTTCCATCATTACCTAACCCAACTAACCCCAGGAGTTTAGATAAGAGTCCATTATCTTCTTTTTTGTTTTCTTCCTGTTCTTGCAGTTCTTTTTGAACCCAATCTTTTGCTAACTTTACGTAATCCCTAAACGTATCTAATTCCTGTTCTTTGTTTAAATAATCTAGTCTAGATAATTTATGTACTAATCCTCTATCCTCGCCTTTAACTTCAATATCTATTGATTTACCCCATTTATCCTGATAGACCGCATACATAAGGCGGGTGAATCCGGAGGACGGAACTACCAATTTCCTCATTGGAGCAGTATAAGGATGCTGCCTGACACAGCCCATAAAAATATTAGTTTGGGCTTCCAGAAATTCTTCCCGCAATATTTTGGCTTTTGGGGCATCTGTTTCTTCCAAGGCAATTTTTTGCAGCCGAAAGATATTGAGTACCGAACCGGGGAACTTCATATAATGGGTTAATTCATGGGTAAGAATTTCGCTTAAAGAGTTATCGGGGGTAATCCCTTGCGAAGCAAAGAAATCTAGGTAGGAAGGATCGAGGGTAATTTCCAGATTCTCAAAATTTATACTTCCCCCATTGGGATCAAACTCAACTAACCTTGGTTTAGGCAGCTGGGGGTAATAAAAATATTCCCGGGCGTTATCCCATTCCTCCTGCAGGACCTGTTCCAGCTGTTCCTTATCTAATTTTTTGCTGTCTGATTGCTTCGGATATGATTTTTTAAACTTCATTATTATTGTTGATTTATTTTTATTAATCTGTTTTTATTAATTATTGTTTCTTAATTGTTGTTTTAATTGTCTTGTGAACTTATGATTTTTTAGACTACAAAGGCGGTGTCGAATCCAACACCAAAAAACTGCAGGGTGAAGCTAGTTTTGTATTCGGCTGTACTGAGAATTGATTATTGAGGCTATTGATAAATACTGGCGCTAAAAGATGTTTGTATGTGCTTATGGTAGTGCCAATTTTGAAAGCCATGGCTTTTTGATATTTTCCCACTCCAAAAATCAAATCAACCAGTTCTCTAAGTAGATGCGGGTCATTATTTACCAACTCCCTCCAGCCGGAATGATTCAGGACCTGAGTTATGCTTAGCGGTTGATTGAAGAGATCATCTTCCACATTGATCCGTACCCCGTTTACCTCAGAATATTTTGTACTTATTTGTTTTGCGGCAGGATTGATTATTAAGGGATGTTCATGGGTAATTTTTATTTGATTTCCACCGGAATAGGCTACCGCAGTGCAGGTATCAAACCCATGATTCAAATAGTTAAGTTTATCATCCTCTCCACTGGATTTATAATTATTCACCAGCGCTTCAATGCTTTCATAGGAAGTCAAAAAACGAGGACAGGATGCAGTCCTGCCAGAGGTATAGACATGCTGGCTTGGCAGACCGTTTACTTCTCGACGTCTGAACTTTTGCACTTCTTCCAGATAGGACCTCCCGGTAATTCTATGGGCTATTTTTTTCCCCCGGCGTAAGGTTCCTATAGGCTTATTTTCACCTTTTCCCAATTTTTCTGCTAATTTCCGGAAACTTTCTTCCTTCTGGGTAAGGGCTTGGGCTGCATCCCAGAATATAGGATGGCCTTTTTGATCTGCAGAAGCGGTGGTTGCCAGCTGCAGTGCAGCCTCAGTGTTGCCTCGTTTTACTTCATCCAAAATATTTTTATAATTATCACTACTTTCCATCAAACGCCTTTTTATTCCAGGAAATTCTTGAGTTCCATGATCTAATAAAGTTTTAGCGATGTATAAATCCAAGGGATCATTTCTATCCTGGGTTTCAAATTTAACTTTTATTTCATCTGACCATTGCAGCCGATGCCAGAATACATAGGGGGCCAGGGCCGTTATATGCTGTATATTAACTTCTTTCTCTCCTTGCATCCAAGCTAGGGATTTAGCATACTGCTTAAGTGCTTTAGTTGCCCGCCGGCTTCCACTGCCAATATAGCTGGCGCTGAGGTATAATCCGTTGCTTTTGTCAATTTTATCAATAGACCTTTTATCGCCCTGCTTAGGAGTGAGATTAAGTTCTGCCGTTAAGAACAAGAAATAGAGGTGAGCTTGAGAACTTAAGGGAATGGCTTTAATTTCTTGTCTAATCCTGGTTTTTTCATCTTCATCTAAGACTTTAATACCTCTCTCTCTTAAGCTGGATCCATATTCTATTGAAATTTCTGCCAGCTGCTGTTGAATTAGTTCATAGTTCTTACCTGAGTTCAAAACCGCCAACATTTTACGGGTTAGGCTGGGGCTGCGTAATATGTCATCCTTATCATCATAAATGTCATCACTGATTTCATCCTCATTAGCTACCCCCGGATAACGGGATTCAACTGCTACTGGGAATCGATCTAAAAGCGGTCCGATTACTTCGTTATTTCCCCTGTCAGCATAATTACAAGTTGCAAATAACGGTTGCGGGCCAGTAACTAAGGAATCATTTAAATAACTCCATTCTCCCCGGTCTACTCCGTTTAAGAATAGGGATTGGTTAGGTTCAGGAATGCGGTTAAACTCGTCCACTATTTTTGGGCCAATAAGTACAAAATGCTGCCAGACCACGCTTTCTTCCTGTCCATACAACTTACCATAATTGGGGCGGGCGATATCTTTTTCTTCCGTCCGCTGGGGATCACCCCGGATGGCTACTCTTCTTACTAGATCCAGTGGCAGGGAATTGAACAGAGAATTGAGATATTCTGAGGATGTGGTTTTACCACCGCCATATCCTCCCAGAATAAGCATCTTTCCCAAGTTGATTTCAGTCAGCGTACCCAGAAGCAAAGCCGAATTATAGTTTTCCCCATAGATTGTTAAATCATCCCGGCAGCGATAAAAGGAACTGCGTATTTGATGGTATAATGATTGAACCTTGTGCTGTAAAGTCATTAAAACTGGCGGTAGGTTAGGGTTATATAAATGTTTAGATATATTATTAAATTTCCAACTTTTTAAATCCGATTACCGTAACCTTTAAATAACAGTTATTATAATTCCCCAATTATAAACTTTAATGGAGATGATATTATGAGTGATACAAGTTATACCGGAGTTGGTTCTACCCCGCAGGAAGCATATCGAGATGCCCAGCAAGTAGCTGAAAAAAATGATGTAAAAGGAACATTATCTAAAACTGAGTATGTAGTTAAAATTAATGGTGTTGTGGGAGAAGTAAACCCAGATTATAATGCTGCTTTAAGATCTGCAGCTCAAGAAGCTAAAATTGATCCGCAAAATTTAACCGGTGTAAGTTTAGAGATTAAGGCTTATAATTTCTATGTCGAGTCCAAACCAGAAGAAATCAAACCTCGGCCCCGGGCCGGAGGGTCCGCTCCTGTGGGACGAAGAACAGAATCTATAACTGATTTGTTCTGATTTTTTTTATTTTTAATTTTATTCCTCAATGGATCTAATACCTTGTTGCTTGCAACGACCAGTGAGGAATGGCCAGAAATTTGATTTTAGGATTTCTGTGTTTATTTTAAGTTTTTGATTTTTTTCGGATAATAAACTTAGTTTAATTAAAATTCATCTAAGTGTTTTAGGGAGATGTTTATAGGGTGATGGGTGTTTAACGACCTCAAACGGATTAGAGTTTAATTACCTAATATCAACTAAACTATAGAGAACTTTGCAAAATTAGATGATTTATTAGCAAAGTTCTAAAGAGAAGTTTAAAATAGTCGTAATTTTGACCTTAAACAAACAATATATCAACCAAAATTACTTTTTTTCAAACTTCTCTATAATTCAATTATATTTAACCAATGGCCCATCCCTTCCCAGAAGAAGCGCAGCAGGCGGTAAAGAAAGAGTTTACTAGGTTTACTTCCGACTATAAATTTTCTTCAGCTTATAGGATAGTTAGAGAAGTTTGTTATAGTTTTCAAAAAGATAATAATAGTTACGGATTCTTAGAAAATCTTCGAACTGGACATTATGTTCACTATGAACACGAACGAGTCATTCACCATACTTTTGGATATAACTGCACCACAATTATACCCACTTTATATATGTGGATTGAGCTGGCTGGATTCAGTCCGCAAATAGTTGAATTTTCTGGATTCAGAGATTTAAAGAAAAGAACAAAAAAGAGTAATCCTCGCGATCAAGCAGTGCATTATGCCATCATAGCCGATCTGGGGAAAAAAAATCCTTATCTGATTGACCCCTTTTGGTCGATATTTGGGCCAATATTAGAAGATAAGCCCGGGAGAATGAAGATTGGGCGGACTGGAAATTCCGGCCATTGCCAAAGAGAGTATGATTCCAGGATTAATTTTAAGGCTGAAGATTTTGCGGAGATGATTAACCGTCTGCGTGATCCAGGTGAATCTTTAGATATGCTGGTAGCCGGCCAGAAAATATATAACCAGCGATGGGTTAGCAAGTTTAACTGTTCATCCAATATTTATTACGATGATGATACTAATATTTTAACTTCCCGCCTGTACATTCCGCAGGACTTAGTAAGCAATAAAGCCATCCTGGGCCGGAAACAATTTGATGACTTGGGAAATATTGTGGATGAATATTTAGAATTTTATTATGCCCAGGATGTCCAGTGGCGTAATTTTATTGGCGGGCAAAAAATTGCTAGGATAGATTATATAACTGCCGGTGAAATCCGCCAACTACTGCGTACTTGCGGGGTTAATATCAATAAACACCAACGTATAGGTCCTGCGCTTGACAATCAAAAAAATGCTGCCGCCCGTACCCGATTGTTGGAAATAGCCGATTTTCTAATTAATGAAATAGGAACAGATATTTCCGTGGTCAAACCAAAAATTTTAGCCCAGACTTTATATCAAGCCGAAAAACCTATGGGGGATTATGTTTATTCTCAGCAGGAACGGGATGCCAGAATAAAAGATCTACGGGCCAAGGAGAGGATGACTAATGATTTAATAACTAAAATCTATGATACAGGTTTGTATTGGCACAATTGGAAAGTAGATCTATTGAGCAGAAATGAATCTCGTCGATTGAAACGAAAGAAGAAAAAACTGTCTAAGGAATCTAATAAAACTGTTGATCTGCTAATCTCATTGCTAAGGCTTAGATATTCTAAAAAACCGATTTATGACCGGTTGATGGATAAAGTTCTGTATTCAGCTTCAATCAAATCGCAAGAGGCAGAGCAGGCTGAGTTGGCAGTAACCCAACGCAGATTGGATCCCCGGGTTGGATATTTATCTATGGTGGTTGATTTTCTTCCCTTTGCCTTTGAAGCTAAGGATGTTCTTACTTTGAAAAATTTTATGGGTCCAATACCGGACAAGATAAGAACGCGCCGAGCTAAAAAATATACTCAGCTATAATGTTTAGAGAAGTTTGAAAAATAGTAATTTTGGCAAATATATCGTTTGTTTAATGCCAAAATTACGTTTATTTCAAATTCTCTTTAGAAGTTTGCGGATAAATAATTCAATTATGCAAACTTCTCTTTATACAGTGATATCCTTACTCACTAATATTCATTACTGTAACTTTTCTACTCATACCTAATCTACAACACAATCATCAATCCTATTCCTACTACTATCAGAACCACGAAAGACCAAACTACCAGCCGGCTAAATTCTTTTCTGCCAAACCATAATACCATCCCTCCCTTAACTGCTATGTTACTCAAGGCCGCTAAAAGTATCCCTCGTTTGGCCACCTCTAATGGTATCGGCGCTTGAGATAGTGATAAGGTGATAGCATCTACATTGGCTAATCCAGAGAGGAAGCTTACTGCATATATCCCCCGGGAAGAAAAATAAATGTTGGCTACTTTTACTAAAGCCAGCACTCCGGCAAAAAGCAGGGCAAATTTCAGGGCTGGTTTTAATGTAAACGGAGATCCAAACTCAATTTCTCCTTTAATTGATTTAGATTTTCTCCAGATAAAGTAGGAAAACAATAAACTTGTCATAACCAATATTAAAATTGGCAGCAGTAAGGATTCAAATAATTTTAAGTTGAGGACGAATACTTCCACTAATATCCTTCCAAACATGATAGTGTTGGCTAAAATTACTCCTAAAGCTAGGGCGTGGTAAAATTTTATTTCCCGCCGGCTTCTATGAGCAAAATTTAGGGTGGTAAAAGTACTGCTGACTATTCCTCCTAGTAATCCCGCAATGGCAATTCCTTTCTCCCCTACCCATTTTAACAAGATATAACCACATAAACTAATTCCTGAGATGAAAACCACCATTAACCAGATTAGATAAGGGTTAAAAATAGCGTAGGGGCCGTATCCTTGGTTAGGAAGAAAGGGAAGAATTATGAAGGCAATAACTGCAAATTTTAAAGTATCAGCTAATTCTCGTTTCTGAATTTTTTTAGCAAACGAGTGCAGGAACGAACGGGCATAAAGGACTAAAGTTATAATTATAGTTAGGACGATTGCAAAAATAGTTTCCCTATAATAAGCTAACATTCCAATGAAGAAAGTCAAGAAAGCTGCCACTTCTGTAGTAGCTCCAACGTGAGTTCTATCCCTTACTGCCAGGGCAAAGTAAGCAATAATTATTAGTACTCCAATAAAAAATATGGCTGCCACCAAGATCCAGGGAGAAACCAAAATTCCTAAATAGGCTGAAATTGCTCCCACTAAGGAAATTAAGGGGAAAGTCCTAATCCCGGCAAAACTGTGCCCCCGTTTTTTGTATTGAGCATATTCCCTTTCTAAACCTATTAGGGCTCCCAGAGCTAAGGCAATCAAAAAGGGCTGAATTAATGTAAAATCTACCATCTAACACCGATCAGAAGTAATATATTGGATTTTATTAAGGTTTCTTTTGGGATGCACCTTTTTCTGATGTAAAACCAATTAAAATAACTCAAAACTCTTCCAATCCCCTCTGCTCTTCCAACTTCTTAACCTTGATTCGTCTGACCATTTCATCATCTTTTTCTAAAACTGATTGAATTTCTTTAGCTCTTTCCACCACTTCATCCGGCAATCCTGCCAATTTAGCCACATGGACTCCATGGCTTTGATCAGTTCCTCCCAATATTAATTTACGCAGAAAAATAAGGTTGCCTTGTACTTCTTTTACCGCCACGTTGTAATTTTTAATCTTACTAAATTTTTGTTCTAATTTATTTAGAACATGATAATGGGTGGCAAACATGGTCTTAGCCTTAATTTGGTTATAAATATATTCTGCCACACTCCAGGCAATTGAAACTCCATCAAAGGTAGAGGTTCCTCGGCCGATTTCATCCAATATTATAAAGCTGTTAGAAGTTGCATTATTTAAGATGGAAGCCGTTTCCAGCATTTCAACCATGAATGTAGATTGGCCTGAGCTTAAATCATCTTGGGCTCCAACTCGGGTAAAAATTCGATCTACTGTTCCCAGGACTGCCGTTTCTGCTGGGACAAACGAACCTAGATGAGCCATCAGAACTATCAGTGCAGTTTGACGCATAACGGTGCTTTTCCCGGAAGTATTTGGTCCGGTAATTATCATCATTTCTCCTTCCTCCAAGAATACATCATTGGAAATGAACCTTGGCTCAATCTTTTCCACTACTGGGTGGCGCCCATTTTTAATTTGAATTACTTTTTCTTTCACCCAAATTGGCCGAACATATTTATTTTCCATCGCCACCTTAGCCAGGGAGCACAGAACATCTAAAACTGCTAGTTTGGCTGCAGTTTGTTGAATAATTTCCGTTTGTTCTTTTATCTTTAAAATTAGTTCTTGAAATAAATCATATTCCAACTGCTGAATTTTTTCTTCCGCTCCCAGTATTTTTTCTTCTTCTAATTTTAATTCTTCAGTGATATAGCGTTCCGAATTAGCAGTAGTTTGTTTACGAATATAATGGCTTGGAACAAGGTTAATATTTTTCTTGGTAACTTCAATAAAATAACCAAAAACTTTGGTGTAGCCTATTTTTAAGCTGCTTATTTTGGTATTTAACTTTTCTTTTTCTTCCCAATTCTGGAAATATTTTTTACTGTTTAATTTAATATCTAACAGTTCAGCTAATTGGGGATTAAATCTTGGATTTATAAATCCGCCTTCCCGGATTGTCACTGGGGCTTCTTCCAATAAGGACTCATTAATTAGTTTAAATATTTCCTCCACCGGATCCATTTTCCATAATTCTTGCAGCAAACTTTTTTCAGGAAGATCTAAAAAAGCTAATTTATCTTTAATCAATGGAATATGCTGCAATGATTTTTTCAAGGCCACTAAATCACGAGGATTGGCGTTGCCATAGTTGACCCGGCTGATGAGCCGTTCCAGATCATAGACTTTAGATAATAAATCTATTATTTCTTCCCGAACAATAACTTTACTGTTAAGGGTTGTTAAAGCATCTAATCTTTTTTCAATCAGATGGTGATTTAATAACGGAGATTTTATCCATTTTCTTAACAATCTGGCTCCCAGGGAGGTGGAAGTTTTATCTAAAATTGATAACAAACTTCCGCGATTAGTTCCATCCACCATATTTTTAACTAATTCCAGGTTGCGAAAAGTGGTGGAATCAATAGCCATATAGTAGTCATTGCTGCTTAAACTTATTTTTTTAAGGTGGGATAAAGAATTCTTTTGAGTGTCAATCAGGTATTTCAATAATGCACCAGCAGCCGAAACGTGATCTTTTTTGTCTTCTTCATCCAACCCAAAACTTTTTAATGACTGTACCTTGAAATGGTATAATAATAGTTTTTGAGCAGCTGCAGAATGAAAGTCAGAATCAGTCCGAAAATTGCACCAGCAGTCATTTTGGCGAGCCAGGTTAATTAGTTCGGCGTTATCTTTTAGGCTTTGCGGGAGAATACACTCGCTAGGGTTTAATCTTGCCATCTCGCTCTGCAGCAAGCTAAAATTAGGGATATGTTTGGTAAAAAATTCGCCCGTTGACAGATCACAGCCCGCAACTACAAATTCATTGCTTTTCTTGCCGGTAGTTATAAGTCCCAGTAAATAGTTGTTTTCTTTTTCATTAAGCAGGGATGGTTCTATGACTGTACCAGGGGTTACTATCCTTACTAATCCGCGCTTTACTAATCCTTGGGCTTGTTTGGGGTCTTCCAGCTGTTCTACTATGGCTACCCGATAACCTTTTTTAACTAGCCGACCGAGGTAAGTATCTAAGGCATGGTAAGGTATACCGGCTAAAGGAGCATTTTTTTCCCCCTTTCCGCGGGAGGTTAAGGTTATTTCTAATTCTCGGGAAGCAGCAATTGCATCTTCATAGAACATTTCATAAAAATCACCCATCCGCAGCATTATTAAGCAGTCTGGATTTTCTTTTTTAGCCTGCTGGTATTGCCGCATACCAGGAGTCAATTCATTTGAATCAATCTCTAAGACGCTGCGGCAAGTATTTAAGGGTAATCCCTTATTATTACTATCAATCTCCATTTAAATTACCTTAGCCAAAAGGCAATTTTTAAAGATTACTGTAATTCACACTCGTGGTAATTAATAAATTAATTAAATAGTATATAATATATATTCACAAACCTTTTATAAATACCGCTTTAGAAAGAGTTAATGCCTATTCTTAGTGAAAGAGTAATTGAAACCTCATTTTGCAAAGATTCTTTTCCTGAAGCTGGTTTAGAAAGGATGGTCTTAGAAGCTGTCTCTAATCATTTGGATGCTATTTCTACCCAGTCAGGGGGAGAAGTTTTTATTTTTCTGGAACAGGAAGGCGAATATGTTTATTATACCCTAGCCGATAAAAATAAGCTGACTACTAAGATTCAAATATCTGACAACGGTCCAGGATACGATCCAATTGAACTTACAGTTTTATCTTCATCTAAAGCAGATCAAGGTTATACTATCGGCCAGTTCGGGGAAGGCGCTAAACTGGGGGCAGTAGTTGCTTTGCAGGAAGGAATAGAGTTAGCCTATTATTCCAAAAATTGGGGTGCGGTTCCGTTTGTTAAGGTAGAAGACGCTGCCCGGTTGATTGAGAAGTTATGTTTTAATGTCGTTGAATTTACAGAGTCTATCGGCGGTTCGCTGACTATGGTTCATAATCCTCCTTCAGAATTAGTAGATCTAGTATTAAATCTGGGTCAGTACGTTTTAAAATTTAATGACCAAATTAAAGTGTTGTATACTCAAGCTGAAACCATTAATGACGCAGGGGATGATTTTTCCTTTCCTGAGGAGAAGGATATAACTGAATCTAAGAATAATTTGTCTGAAGATTTATCTTATAAACAATATTTGTCCCGGATAATCGACCTGCCAGCAGGAACTGGTTTTTATGTCAAAGGGATAAAATTTTCTGATATTAACTCTATTTTTAGCTATGATTTGGGCATCAATGATATACCTAGGGGCAGAGACCACACCCAGCAGGAAGTTTTATTAAGCTCAATTAGGAATTTGTTATTAGAGTGTGATCAGGCTGAAGTAATAACTAAATTGCTTACTGCTGCTGAGAAATATCCGTATGCTGAATATATAGAATTTCAATCCTTGACTAATTTAGGTGGACGATGGGTGGATCAGAAAAAATTAAACCGCGGTTTATGGAAACAATGCTTCCACTATCTGTATGGTGATTCAGCAGTAATTGGTAGCAATTATAATTCTATTTTAAATCAGGAATCAAATAGTATGGGACGGAATCCCATTACTTTAAATCCCAATTTAGCCAGCTACCTTCAAACCTGTGGAGTTGAAACCTCCAATTCAGTGGTTGAAGCCAGTAAACAGTTTAATACCATCAGCGAAGACTATTTTACACCCGAGGAAAAAAAGATGGCCTATTATTTCCCCCGAATAATTAAATATATCACTGAAAATATAGCTGAGGGCGACAGTTCTAAACTAAAGGACCTAAAATTAAGCATGTTTTCCTCAGTTACTTTTGCTTCCGGCCGGGAAGACCAATCCATTTTAGGATATTTTAGCGTGGAGGATGATGGTTATAAATCTATACTTGTCCGTCGGGATTTATGGACTAATCCTCGGGAGTTCATCGAAATATGTATCCATGAAATTGGCCATGGGTACACCGGAGCGGGAGATTACACCCGTCTGCATTCTGATTTTGGATATAGAACCTCCGCCCTAGCTCTATTGGAACTCTTTGATCGAGAAGATATGCTGCCTATTGAGAAGTTTGCATAATTAAATTATTTATCCGCAAACTTCTCTATTTTCCTTTCCCTAGAAAATCCTTAATGGAATCAACTATCTTTTCCTTGGAGTTTATTTGTGAGGTTATTACCCGGTCATCATTTTTAAAAGTACCATCCATGTATCTTAAAAATGATCCAGGGCTGTGATTGCTCTTAACCTGTCCATAGCAGAACACATTAACATTGGGTAAAATTTTTTCTCTCAGTATCTCTTCGCAGAGTTTATTATCATCCTCACTCCAATTATCCCCGTCCGAAAAATGGAACGGGTAAATATTCCAATCTAAAAAGTTGTAATCACTCTCAATCATGCTGGAACATAACTTATAAGCACTAGAGATCATAGTTCCACCGGATTCTTTAGTTCGAAAAAATGTTTCCCGGTCAACTTCTTTAGCGATGGCGTCATGAACTATGTATCGGCTGACAATTCCTTTATATTGGCTCCTCAACCAAGTGTCTATCCAAAATGATTCAATCCTAACAATCTCTTTCAGATCATCAGACATAGAACCAGAAACATCCATAATATAAATTATGGCCGCGTTATATTCTGGTTTAACATCTTCTTTAAATGTACGATAGCGGAAATCATCTCTTACCGGGATAATTCTGGGTTTACTGGGGTCGTATAAACCCGCGGAAATTTGCCGCCGCAGGGCTTGTTTAAAAGTTCGCTTATAATGTCTCAACGATTCCGGGCCTACGGTTTTTATACCTTTATAAGTTCTAACTTTAGAACTGAACAATTCCCGTCCTTTAGGCTCTATTCGGGGCAATTCTAATTCTTCACCTAGCATTTTAGCCAATTCTTCTAATGAAACCTCTGCTTCTAAAATATGATCACCAGGTTTATCACCTGCTTTAGGTCCATCACCCTCACCATCTTGTTTACCCCTAGATATAGTGTCCCCTACCTCGCCATCCCCTTGACCAACACCTGGCCGGTTATCTCCAAATTTAAACTGGGGCAATCTAATCTCTGGAACGGGGATAGACACCCGATCGCTGCCCTGCTTCCCAATTAACTCTCCGTTGCTGATGAACTTACGCAGGTTCTTCCGGACATTACCTTTTACTATATCCTTAAACCTTTCCACATCCGAATCTATCTTCAAAGCCATACTAGGAATAAATTAATTTAAGAATATAAATTTTTCTGGGCTGTAGGTCAAGGCAGAAAGACAAAAACTTACCTTAATGACTTATTTTTAGTTTCCACTCTTTCAACTAGCCTAATCCAACAATTGCCGTTCCAATTCAGAAGCAGCAATTCCTGAATCAGGATTGATATTAAATGTCGCATACAAAGAACGGTTATAATTATCCTGGCACTCTTCCAATCTTATTTCTTGATTGATGCCAGCTAATTCTAGCTCCAATTTGGAACATACCACTGCCGCTTCAATGAAACTCCCAACCGCAGCAGAGCTGCGGGGTATCTCGTTAAAACTCGTGAAGAGTTAGCTGATTTGTGTCTTGACCTTGGTTAGTTACATATTTCTTAATTGCATCAAGACCTTTTCCATCTCCTACAGTATCAATGTGTCCACCATCTGACCAGAACTCTCCACCCCACAGCTCCTCTCGCAATTCTGGGAATTGCTTGAATACTTGCTTTGCAAGTATACTTTTACAGATTTGCATAATCTGTGAAGGAGCATAACGAGGAGCTCCTTCTACGACCAGATGGAGATGATCTCCATCACTACCAAGAGCATCAAAGCATAGATAGTAACGTAGCTCAATGTCTTTGCAAAGTATCTTTATAAAATCAAAGATTTCAGGAGTGAGAAGTTTCTTCCGATATTTCAAAACAAAGACCATGTGATAGCGAATTCGGTAGGTGCAATGACTAGCATGACGAACTTCCATTCAAGGATTAAAAGAAAGTCTGGGTTATTAATATGTCGCAGCAGAGCTGCGGGGTATTAACCCAGACGGGAATAAATAATCTTCTGGCCACAGCATAAATTTGCTTATCCGAGCATGAATATAGCGGTCTTCGATTTAGAGTATTATACCTAATTCTAATTAATTCTTCCTGTCCATCCCGGTCTGTTGGAACTGTTCCGTAATCTAGGATTTTAAAGGCTTGATTAATGTTCATAAGTATTAAAAAATAGGGCCTATTTTTATAACTTTGGTGTTTTTTAGGATAATTCATCCTCGGCACTTTCATCTTCCGCCGCCTTCCACAATTTTTCATAGGAAAAATTTTCGGCCTCATTCTTTGGACTTCCCTGTTCTCGGATCTGCTTCTTTCCTTCCTTAAGTTTTATCTTAGCTAATACCTGCTGGTGCATTCGGCGTAAGAATTCCTGCTTTTCCTCAATCTTGATAACATCACTATATCCTGCCAAAATTAAACCAAAGGCAAATGGACTGGGCAGGGAGGTGTTAATTTCAATTACAGCGATATTCTTGTCCTTGATTCCGGTAATAACTTCCAAGGCATGATCAAAATCCATCAAATCTTCCAAAACTTCTCTTCGAGATTCTTTTAGGATGGGGAAATTGTTGCTAATTCTCTTTACTGCGTTGTAAAGTATCCGGCTGCCAATATGCATCCGGCCGGCTTTTTTTACTCGTCCCATGTATTGTCTTAAAATCATCAAAGACCGGGCTGCGCAATGCCTAAACCGCCGCTGCAGAACTTCACTCCGTTCAATTGAATTTTCCAAGGCAGTACGTAAATCTTCCTTAGTTAAATCATCCATAGCTTTAGCAGAATTAAATTCTTTTTCTGCTGAGAGATAGAATCCATTATCTGAAATTCCTATTTCTACATCTCGATGCTGTGATCGGCCGATAATAAAAGCTAAAGCCCGGGACAAACAGTCATTGACTCTTCGCCCATATAAAGTATGGAAAATAACATATTTTCTGCCTCGATCTGTATAAGTCTCGATGGTTATCTTTTTATGAGAAGGTATCTGGCTGAAATGGTATTGCTCATAGAAATAAGTGTATACACTCTCAGCAGCATTCTCATCCACATACAAATATTTATGAATAAATTCTAATATCTCGGTCTTGTTTTTCTTGGCCAGAAATTTATCTTCCATCAAATATCTAAATCGATTAATTTCCATTGCTAAGTCAAAGGATAAGGGCAGCATTTCCGAGAACCAGCTGGGGACAGTTGGCAGCCGGTCTACGGAAGAATTAACTTGAGCAGTCATCCCTCGGGAAAATTTAAACTTGTACACTTTCCCCCCTAAAACAAAAACATCCCCCGGCTTAAGCCGTTCTAAGAAACCTTCATCAACCATTCCTACGATCTGCTCGCCTTCTTTTACGGTGATATACGACTCTTCGGGAATAGTTCCAATATTAGTCATGTAAATTATCCGAGCCATTTTACCTTTTTTGCCAATCTCTCCGCTTTCTTTGTCATACCAAATCCTAGAATAGACGTGCCGTTCTTCCAAACTGACAAATTCTCCGGATAGGTATCTAATCAATTCAAAGAAATCACCCCATTCCAATTTATGATAACAGTAGCAGTTTTTGATTAAATAGAATAATTCATAAATGTTAATAACTCCATTAATTGCAATCCCAAAAATATGCTGGGCTAAAACATCCAAGGCATTGGTTGGTATGTGCACCCGGTCAATTTTTTTTTCCAAGGCTGATTTCAATAACAAAGAACATTCCACCAAATCATCTCGATCCATTACTATTATTCTAGCTTTTATGGTAGAATGGAGCTGGTGTCCGGCTCTTCCCGCCCGCTGTAAGAATCGGGCTACCGATTTTGGGGAACCAAGACAAATAACCAAATCTACATAACCAATATCAATCCCTAATTCTAGGGAGGTGGAAGAAACTACCACTTTTAATTTACCTTCCCGCAGCTCATGTTCGGTCTTAAACCGGTTTTCTTTACTTAAACTTCCGTGATGAGCCGCTACGTTAGCCTCGGTATATAATTTAGGATACATATCTTTCAAGTTATGCACCACCCTCTCGGTAGCGCTCCGGGTATTTGTAAAAATTAAGGTAGTTTTATGTTCTTGGACTAAATCATTAATTAATTCGTACATCTTTTTATGCTTCAGCATATAATCTGTATCCACTAAACTTTTTACCGGACTGAGAACTTTCAGATCCATTTCCTTAAGAAATTGTACATCTACTATCCCGCAATCCCGTTCCTTATCTCCAGAATAACCAACCAAATACCGGGCAATTTCTTTTAAAGGGGCAATAGTTGCGCTTAAACCTACTCGGGTAAACCCGGGAGATAATTTCTGCAGCCGTTCCATTGTTACATTTAAGTGCACACCGCGTTTATTTTCTGCCAGGGAATGAATTTCATCTATCAGCAGCCATTGAATATTAGCCAAATTAGCTTTGAACTTGGGAGAGTTAATCATGATAGCCAACGATTCCGGAGTGGTTATCAGGATATGGGGCGGGTTTTTCAACATCTTCTGCTTCTCATTAGCGGTGGTGTCACCAGTTCTAACTCCAATCCGGATGCCTAAATCCTTACCAGCTATTTCCTGTATTTCTTCCAGCGGACAGATTAAGTTGTGCTGAATGTCATAGTTCAAGGCTTTAAGGGGAGACACATAGACACAATAGACTTTATCCTCCAATATCCCTTTCAAGGCAGAATCAACTAACTCATTTAGGATAGCTAGGAAACTAGTCAAAGTTTTACCTGATCCGGTAGGAGCGGAGATTAAGATATTCTTTCGCTGATGAATTTCCATCACTCCATATAATTGAGGCTGGGAAAAGTCTTTGAATTTACCGAAGAACCATTGATTTATTATGGGGTGTAGTATGGACTTCAATTGTACAGTCGTATATGGTTCTTTAAGTAGAGATATCATCTTAGAAACATCTATTTAAATAGCTATTTTTCCAGCTACTTTATAAGAATTATGTTGATTTGTCCAGTGGGGAGTGGGTGGTTGTTTTTTATTGGTAGTAACGTTTTATCTATTTATGGTCCGCCGAATTTTGGCTTTTCAGGGCGTATATCCTCAATAAATGGGCTACTGAGGATATAACAGGAATTATGTTTCAATAAAAAAAAGAACTCGAAAAATCCCCCTACCACCCCCCCTAGAATGGAGAGGCACTTAAACGATAACTTAATAAAAATTCCAATCATACCCCTACTATGGAAGAAGACAACAAACAAATAGGTAGATTTATCCAAGCAATCGAAGAAAGTTTTAGTGGACTAAATCCTAAAACTTTCTGGCCTTTAAATGGTGGACAGATTGACGCTTACTTTGATGTTGATGAGGCATTAGATATGTACTATCGCCTGAACGAACTAAAAGAAAAACTTAGCATAAAAGAAATAGCAGACTTAATGCCTCAAGCAGATATAATTCGAATTTTTTTAGAGCATAATGCTATAATCGGATTAAAGGTTGCGAATAAACTAGGAATTGATAATATAAGTGCAGGAGATAGAGTAAAATATACCCTGTTTTTATTTGAAATTTTAAAGCATAAAGTAAAGAATGATATCTTCTGCTTAGATGGGAAAAACTTCATTCTTGATGAAAAAGAAATTTCCAAATTCCTAAAAGAGACTAATTGGGATAAGCCCCTTTCACATGAAGATAAAAAGAAAATAGCTTTCTTTACAGTAATGACTAATAATCTCTGCTATACCTTGTATTATGATATTTTTATGACTGGCGGATTTTATCTTCATGGTCCTTATGATGCTAGTGAAGAATTTGGAGAAGGATCAATTTTATTAATTCGAGACTATCATGACTTAAACCCAAAAGAAATCTGGCCAGATTTACAAATGCCTTATCAAAAAGTGAAAATCTGTGCAGTTTATAAGAATTTAGACTTGAAAATAAATTTTGTTAATCACCCAATTACAAAAGATTCAATTGGAGATAAATTAATAGCTTACAAAATTTATTTAGATGGTAAAGAGATAGAAATTAACAAAATTGATGAATTAATAGAGATTTTTCATAAAGTTTCTTCGCAACAGACTAAAAAAATTAATGCCCTTCCCGATTTAGACAAGGTAAGAAAAGGGGCAGAAATTGCTTTCTATTTCTTTAGAAAACTAAGAAAATATATGGGGGATGATTGGACGCCTCCAAAAGAAATTGAAAAAACAATAGAGAAATTTGGAGATAAATTTATAAAACAATTTCAATACCAAGAAAAGCCTAATATGGAACACTGGAAAAAGATATTTGACCCACGAGACGATTACTTTTAAGTGCCTCTCTTATTGTGAAAACTGGATTTTCCCACCACCTCTGAGTTCTTTTTTACTCTTCGCCAAAAATATTCTTTTTTGGCTCGTCCTTTTATCTCTATCGCTTCAGCTCTGTTTTTTCTCCAAAAAATCGAGAAAGCTCACGAGAAAAGGAGAAACTAACATCGTTATGTTCAATTCAGAACTCTGGATAAAAGAACATTTAAAACTATGAATCCGCCTATTTTGATGTACTAGCTTATGAATAAATTAAACTGTTTTGTAATCCTGATAAAGTAGAAAAATTTATAAAATACCTCAAATAAACATTAACCAACATGAAACCTCAAGAAAAAAAACAAGAACCATTAACAACAAAAATAAAAAATGCAGCAGTTGGCTTAGGAATTGGTGCGGTTATTTTAGGATCTGCAGTAGCATTTTCTGTTTTGATGAACAAACAATCACAAATCTATAATGGTCCAGTTAATGTTCCAGGAGTTGAAAGAGTCCATGTACAACAAGTACATGATGCTTGTATCCAATTCTCATGTTTAAAATATGCTGGAAATAATGTTGATGTTTATTTAGCAAATGGAGAAAGAGCTTTAATAAGAGATTACAATGGAGACTTTCAACTAAATGGAAGCGATACAACAAACGGACTTCCTGCTGATATTGACGCAAATCAAGTTTTACAAGCAACAAGAAGAAATGCAGGTGACTTAACTTATATAAGCTTATTTTAATATTAAATTTTTCTACTTTTCGGGGCGGACTTTAACAATCCAGATTTCTGAACTTCCTCGCTAACGCTCGGCTCCCCACATAAAGTGGGGACAACATAACATCGTTAAGTCCAATTAATGTGAGAGCTTTAAGTAGACTTCATAAGATGCTTTGTATACCCTAATCGCACCAATTCTTGATACGCTTCCCAAACACCATTAGGCATCTCTTGGAAAATTTGGAATCCTTTTCCAGGATAAATTTTGATTCTTTGTAAATCTCCAACCAGGATATTAATCACATCATCCTTAGAAATATCCTTATTTGGATAATCTTCAAATTTAATTGGTGGAGAAGTTACAATTACTTTCTTATTAGGCCAATGAACTTTAATCGTTGCATATGTTCTTCTTTCCATATATGGTTTTTGCACCGCAATAAAAGAATCACAGTGAAGTCTTTTTTCTTCTAAGATTTTTTCAGTGAAAAGAACATTTTCTCCACAGTTTTTTGCTTTATTTTCAATAACGATTTTTTCTTTAGGGACACCTAATTGAATTGCTCTTTCAGCAAACATTTCTGCTTCGGGTTTTTCCCATGGTGTTTCAACCAAATCACCTTGATGGGCAATTCCTCCTGAAAAAATAATGATTGGAGCAAAACCATCAAAGAATAATTTTGTAGCATAATCTGCAACTCTTAAATCATGGCTACAAAGAACAAAAATAGCATCAGCCTTTTCAAGCTTATGATTTACATGATGATAATTCCAAATTTTCCTAGCTAACTTATCCACTTCTTCTGAAGTCATTAAACCTTATGAAACCTAGTAGTTATTAAAAGTTTTGGCTCTAACACCAACTTGCTCACTATGTTCGCACCCAGGCATAAAGCTTGGGGAACATAACATCATCAATAATAACACCCGCCACTCTTGCTAAGTTCAGCTTCAAGGGAATATCTACCAATATTACTGCAGAATTTTCTAGCCTCTGGAATACCGGGGGGATGTGATCCAGTTAATGTTGCCTTCAAAACTAGTTTTTGCTGTTCTAAATAATCAGCATTTCCATAACCATTTTCATTTAGACAATCTATTAAACCGGAGGTATTTCTAAAATCTTCATCATCAAATACTACTTTTCCTGAATCGTAATATTCGATCACTCTTAAGGAGGAATCTATTAGATTTATTACTGCCTTAATCCGTTCACTATCTACAGAAGTAAACTTAGAATCCCCCTTATCGTAATCATACAGTATCTGCTCCGCTCTTAAAAAAAGAGCAGCTCTAGTTAAATCATCCATTTTATCACTGATCCAGCCGTTTCAAAAATTCCAGCAGGATACCGTCTCTCAATCCTTTGTTTCCAGTATCAGAACTCACTTCAAGGTTATCATTTAATGGGTACCACCTAAGGGTTATGTTATAAAAATCCTTTTTATCGGGTGTCTTATCATCCCTGCCCGCGCCAATTTGATTGTGCAAGAAACCTTCCACTAATTCCCTTTGTCCTTCAAAATTAACATCCCCGCTAACTTCAAATTTTTTTTCTTTAACATCATAATGAATGTTTAAGGTTAGATGATCTAGGCTCATATTTTTTTTAGACTAGTTTATTTTATAAATATTTTGGTGGTCTAAACTTATTTTAATATTTTAGATTTGATTATAACTGTTTCTTCTCAATAACCGCAAATCTTTTAATTACTTAAACACTACCTTCTTCTATGAAACTAATAATTATCGGTCCACCCGGCAGCGGGAAAGGAACATTATCTGAACGGTTAGCTAAAGAATTTAATTTATTCCACCTATCAGTAGGAGAGATGCTAAGGCAGGAAGTAGATAAAAATACTACTATTGGTAAAAAGATTAAACCTTATATTGAAAACGGCCAATTAGGTCCTTCCCAATTAGTTACCCAGCTAGTCCGATCAAAACTTAAAACCCACTTCAATTATTTGCTTGATGGTTACCCCCGTTCTTTGGATCAAGCTCAAGTGATATCTGATTTACCCTTGGACGGGGTAATTTTCTTAAAAGTTGCTGAGAAAGAACTAATTAAGCGTTTATTGGCTAGGGGAAGGGGAGATGATACCCAAACTATAATTCAGAACCGCTTAAAAGTATATAAGGAAAATACCGAACCTGTAATAGAATATTATCGCCAGCAAGGCCTGTTGTTGGAAATTAATGGGATGGGTGATCGGGATAAAATTTATAATCGAGTTCAAAAAGCAGTAGAAAGGTTATGATTTATATAATTAAACCCCCATTTTTTAGCCCTAAATTTGCAGTAGTCGGCTGTTTTATTGAATATCGAGAGACTATCCTTCTGCTTCATAGACTGGATCATAAACCTCAGGGTGATACTTGGGGTATACCTGCGGGGAAAGTTGAACCGGGTGAACAAATTTTAGAAACAATGGTCCGGGAGATTAGGGAAGAGACGGGTATCAATCCTCCGCCAACCAAAATTAAACATTTCGCTGATGTGTACGTAAAATATTCTCAATTTGATTTTGTACATCATATCTTTTATACTCGATTAAATAATCCAGCTGAAGTTTCCATAAACCCAGCTGAACATAAAGATTTTAGATGGACAACTCCAACTCAGGCGCTTAAAATACCTTTAATTCCGGATTTAGATGCCTGTATTAAGTTGTTTTATAAAATATAAATTCAACAACTGCCCTAAACATTTAAATAACCGCCTATAATATTCTAATAAATGCAATTTAAGAATTTTATTTTAGACCAATTCCAGGAAGACTCTATCCATGCTATTGAAAACAATTATTCTATCGTAGTTTCTGCCCCTACCGGAAGCGGGAAAACCCTGATAGCTGATTATATAATTTATAAAAATAGAGATAACACTAAACGAATCATCTACACTGCCCCTATTAAAGCCTTATCTAATCAGAAATACAAAGATTTTGCGGAAGAATATGGGCCGGATAAGGTTGGCTTAATGACCGGCGACCTAGTCATCAATCCTCGGGCTAAGATAATTGTTATGACTACTGAAATTTACCGTAACATGGCTGTAAGCAACGATGAAGACTTGAATAACCTGGCCTATGTTATCTTTGATGAAATCCATTATATTAATGATATAGAACGAGGCTATGTGTGGGAAGAATCAATCATTTACAGTTCGGAGAACGTCCGGTTCTTATGCCTGTCAGCTACCATCCCTAATGCTGAAGAATTTGCTAGTTGGATAAGTTCGATCAAAAAACACACTGTAAAAACCATTACTGCTATTCACCGAAATGTTCCGCTTAAACATTTATTTTATGATTATGAAATGGGTATAACCACTTTGGAAAAAATAAAAGAGGCTAAAGATATTCCCAACTACCGGGAAGTTATGCATCAGAAGAGGAAAAAGGGGGAAGAAATTCCCCGGCCGGATCACGTCAACCTGATAAAAGAGTTGGGGCCGGACAAATTACCCTGTTTCTTTTTTAGTTTCTCCCGTAAGGACTGCCAAGTTAAAGCTCGAGAATTGGCTCGAAAAGGATTTTTCAAATCTAATCCGGAAATAATTAGTATCTTTAATCTTAAGTTGAAAGAAGCCCCGCCAGACATAAATAAATTGTCTTCTACTCGGATAATGAAAGAAACAATTGGCCAAGGCATAGCTTTTCACCATGCCGGATTATTGCCCATAGTCAAAGAAGCGGTGGAAGAATTATTTTCCAAAGGCCTAATTAAAGTCTTATACACCACCGAAACTTTTGCGGTGGGAATAAACATGCCGGCTAAAACGGTTTGTTTCAACAGCCTGCGCAAGTATGATGGCGTAAATTTCCGCAACTTAAACACTAAAGAATATTTTCAAATTGCTGGCCGGGCCGGACGTAGAGGCATTGATACCCTTGGCTATGTAGTTAGTATGATTTACCGTCCCACGTTTAAATATTCCGAAATTAAGGAATTAACCAGCAAAGATGTAGATCCCATAAAATCCCAATTTAGATTATCAATTAATAGTGTGCTTAATTTGATAAATTTACACACCCCTAAAGACATAGAAAAGATATTGAGGATGAGCTTTTTCTCCTATCAAAAATTTGGTGAGAAATATGCTCAGATTCCAACTAAAATAATGCTGGCCCGGTATAACAGCATTATCAGCAAACTTAAAAAGTATGGTTATGTACAGGATGGCCAGCTGACGGATAAAGGAATTTTTTCCTCTAAAATTTTTGCCGATGAGATTACCATTGGAGAGATATTCTCCACTAAACTATTTGAGGAACTGGATGAATATCAATTGCTGTTAGTCATTGCCAGCTTGGTCTATGAGCATAAGATTAAAAATCAGTTCAAGAAAAAATTTTCCAACGACCAGCTGCGCAGCTTAAAGACAGTTCTAGGAAAGTCAGAATATCTGCATCAGGAGAAGAAATTTTTAAATTTAGACAACATGACGGCCTTAGTTCATCCAGTTTACAATGGAAGTACTTTCTTTGACTTGATGGATAATACTAATTTACTGGAAGGCGATTTGATCAGATTTTTTTCTCAGATTTTGGATCGTATCGGGCAGATTAGGAAAGCTAGTTCAAATTATCAGCTGCAGAATAGAATGCAAAATTGCCGGGGAATAGTGGAAAGGTCCTTGGAAGGGATATATTTGGTTGGGTGAAGAATTAACTTATAGAGAAGTTTGAAATAGTCGTAATTTTGACCTTAAACAAACAATATATTAACCAAAATTACTTTTTTTCAAACTTCTCTTTAGAACTTTGCTAATAAATAATCTAATTTTGCAAAGTTCTCTATAGATTTTATAATTAGTATATCCAACTAGTTCTCTTGATGTCATATCCTTGAAGTCTTCTAGATTGGGCCAAAGAATCCTCTGTTCTTCTACCATTTATTTTATTACTCGCTGGGTCTAATACCCCGTTGTCCGCGATGAAACAACGATTTCATCGGGACACCAATGAAGTCATTGCTTCATTGTGTGCTTGCAACGGTTCAGCGAGTAATAACCAGAAATCCGAGTTAGAAATCGCCGAATACATGAAAAAAGAAAACTATCTTTTTTCAGTACAAGAAATGAAGAAAATACTTCATTTCTGTACAAAAATAGGATTTTATCCTATTTCACGTACTGAAAACCAATAGTTTTTGGTTTTCATGTACACCGCAGCTTGCTACGGAGTGGGCGTAGCGAACGGTGGGTAGGCGATTTCAGGATTTCTGTGTTTATAATTTGATAAAACCATTAGTTTCTTCCATTTTTTCATAGAATCAAAAAAGTCATTACTATTCCTAAATAGTTAAATTACCTTATGATTTATAACTCTTTTTAATAATTTGAAACACTTACACAAAACCTATAAACAACCTAATTTTACCTCCCTCTATGGGTGATAGTTGTACAGTAGATGAATTAGATTTAATTTCTATACCTGCCGGAACAGTCTGGAAAGGGTATCTTAACCTAGTTTCTGATGGTTTGGGGAACAAAATAGCTTTGCCAATAATAGTTGCCCGAGGCCGCTCCCCTGGTCCGATTGTAGGTCTTACGGCAGCGGTGCATGGCAACGAAATTAATGGTTTAAAAGTTATACATCAAGTATTTAAGAAGTTAGATCTTAACAATTTATATGGTATAGTGGTAGGTCTGCCAGTAGTTAATGTGCCGGGATACTTATTGCGGCAGCGGGAATTTAACGATCGGTTTGATCTGAATAAAAAAATGCCCGGGGCACCCAATGGAAACATGAGCGATATTTACTGTTCTAGGATAATAGAAAAAATTATCCGGCAAGTTAATTATTTAGTTGATTTACATACTGCTAGTTTCGGCCGAATTAATTCTTACTATGCTCGAGCAGATTTAAGCAATCCTATCATTAAACAGCTGGCTTTGCTGCAAAATTCACAGATCATACTCAACAATACTGGCCCTTCAGGTACCTTACGCCGGGCAGCAATCGATTTAAACATTCCTTCTATAACCATTGAATTACGTGATCCTCATGTGATCCAGAAAGAAGTAGTAGAAGAATCAGTAACCGGGATAATTAATATCTTAAAGGAACTAAAGATGCAGCCAGGAGAAATCGTTTCTGCGGTTAAGCCGGCCGTGATTTGCAGCCGTTCTTATTGGCTTTACACTGATGAAGGCGGATTATTGGACGTTTTACCTAACTTAACGGAGATAGTAAAGAAAGGCGACTTGATCGCCCGGGTTAGATCAATTTTTGGCGAAGTAATTAAAGAGTATTTTGCCCCAGAAGAGGGTATAGTTATTGGGAAGAGTACTGATCCAGTGAATCAAACAGGTTCCAGAATAATTCATCTTGGGCTAGTGGAGCAGCAGGTAAGATCCTAAAAATGGATCATTTGGCAATTATGGATAAGAACCGGAAATTTCTGAATAAAATTATCGCCGGAGAAAAGAGTATCGAATCCAGGTGGTATAAATTTAAACGACACCCTTATCAAAATATTTCTCCTGGCGACAACATTTATTTTAAGGATTCAGGCGATCCGGTGGCGGTTAAAGCACAGGTATCCAAGGTATTATTCTTTGATTCTTTGAATAACACCAAAATAGTTGAAATCTTAGAAAAATATGGCCGGGATATTTGTCTCCCCGTTTCTTACGCCTCTGAATTAGCTGATAAACATTTTTGCACTTTGATATTCCTAGAACAAGTTAACAAAATTGTACCTTTTAATGTGGATAAAACCGGTTATGGGTTGATGACAGCTTGGATAACAGTAGATGATATTAAAAAAATCACAAAAACCTAAATCCTTCTTGCCCTTATTTCCTCCTTCAAGGAATCAATAAACTCTTCAGCTTTAACTCCAAATTTTTGCTCACCGGATCTAGTACGCACTGCTAAAGTGGAATTATCTACCTCTTTGTTTCCTATTGTTACAATGTAATTAACTTTTTCCAACTGAGCTTCCCTAACTTTTTTGCCTAAAGTTTCAGTTCGATCGTCTATTTCCACCCTAATATCTTTTTCCTTGAGTATCTCTGCTACTTTTTGGGCAAAGGAAACAGCTTGATCATTTATAGTCAATATTTTTACTTGTATTGGACTA
>Ga0209542_10001529_pt1 | contig 54112 bp, 71 predicted proteins | sample RifCSPhighO2_01_FD_184028 | JGI IMG/M metagenome (GOLD analysis project Ga0209542, IMG submission 184028) | Soil microbial communities from Rifle, Colorado - Rifle CSP2_plank highO2_0.1 (SPAdes) (version 2) | ecosystem: Environmental > Terrestrial > Deep subsurface > Rock core/Sediment ... | reverse complement strand
TCAACAAAGGGATTCAATGTTCTGCTTACAAAACGCTCCCTTCCATGGAAGAGAAATTATTTGGCCAGATGGAGATCGCCAAGAAAGTTCGCGCCGTAGATATGGACGATGTGGCTAAGTTAGTCATCCAGAAACATTTTCTCCGCGATATCAAAGGGAATTTACGTAAATTTTCCATGCAGCAATTTAGATGCGTGAAGTGTAATGACAAGTATAGAAGACCGCCACTCATCAATAAATGTGTTACCTGTGGTGGCAGGTTGATCTTTACCATCTCGGAAGGATCAGTGATTAAGTATTTGATACCCTCGCTTAAATTGGCAGAGAAATATGATTTCTCTCTATATCTGAAACAGACCTTGGACATGTTAAAAGAACAAGTAGACATGATCTTCGGCAAAGAGAAAGACAAGCAGGTAGGATTAGGAAGTTTTATGGGTTAGAAAAGGAAATTAGCAAAATCCCTATTTTTAAAAGTTCTCTATAGAAGTTTTAAAGAAAAAAGAAAAGAAAAAATACTTGCTTATGTACAAGTCACAACTAGCTGCTTACCGTTGTTGGTCTCATCCGATTCCGCTATCTTGTTCTTATAAGCAGCAACTGTGCTTTTATCAGCAGTAACAGTTACGGGAAGGGAGACCGGGCATAAAACATGAAAGCTAATCTCTACTTCCGCTCCTGCCGCTAATGCTGAAGAAAGCTTAAAGATATTTACATATAGTGGTGACGGAACTGCAGTACTATTCTGAAACATAGTATGAAAATTTCCGCCAGTACTAATAAGACCAATGTTCTTAACCACTGCAGTGATTTTTGTGTATTTACCGCTGGCGTTAACAAATTCGTTAAATTCGGCAGAACTTACCACCAGATCTGGTTTTATGGGGGTACATATGCTAGGCACATAATATCCAATACTAGGATCTTTGGCATAAGCCTCGGTGCATTTGAAATTTTTTTCTATTTTGCAAATTGAAGAACAGCCATCACCATTAACCTTATTGCCATCATCACAAAGTTCCCCTGGATTTGGTTTTGAGTTGCCGCATACTGCAAGAAATTGAACTGCTCTTTGTGAAACCTTTCCAACATATGCCTTAAAGGCATTGCCAGCTAATGCTCCACTTTCCTTACTTTCCAAATCCGCTAATAATTGCTCCCGTTCTTCCGGAGTCAATTTCGCCAATTCCGCTTCCAATTCTTCATCAGTAAGCGGCGGAGCGCAAGAAACTAAGAACATGAACATAACAAATAACGAAATTACAACAAGTATTCTCTTCATTCTAAACACCTCATTGACAGTTAAATAACCCTTTCGATTATATAACCCTTTCGATTATATAACCTTAGAGGATTAACTCTTAGAAATATCACTCATTCATAACTTCTGCATGCGGAATTTTATCTATGAAAATAATCTTCTTGGGATCGACCAAGTCCATCTCCACCGCAATAGCTACCGCACCTTTCCCAGTAAGATGCATATGCCGGGCAGTCTTCATGATGGCCTTGACTTCTTCTTTATTTTTGGCTTCTCCTTGGTAGAACTTCTTCGTCAAATCTAACTGCAGCCGTTCTTCTTCAAACTTTTTGCCGATGATATCAGAATCAGTAACCACAACTAATAAACCAAATTGACTTTGTTTTTTAGCAACAATATAGTCCATTTTAGATATTCTTGACCGGCTTTTTTGCTCCGCAGGCTTGACATCTCAGATAGGTAACTCCTTTCTCTTCGATGAGTTTGGTTTCAGGTTTATTACATTCAGAACAGAAAACGTATTCGCTGGCGTACTTTTTGATTTTTTTATTGATGGCTGAAGCAGCGACTTTTGTTCCTAAGATGGCGCGATCTCCTCTTTCATATTTTCCCGGAGTTGCCAGTTCACGCAGTAAATATTTGAGAAGATGATTTTCATCCCGCTGCAGAACCTTGGCGATCTGTTTGAGATTGGCGAGAACAGTCTTGTTTCCTTCGAGGTGGCCCTTGATCTTCTCAATAACAAATCGTTCCCCACCTTGGGTTTGCTCAGGTAGTTCTTCCTGCGCCTTCTTCAATAATTGCTCATAATCATCCATACTATCTGATTTATACCTTATTTTATAAAGATTTATGTTAATACCACCGTAATGTTTATATATCTAAATATATTGTTTTGATAAGTTAGGTTAGTGACAAAAGAGGTGTAAGAAATGGCTCTATTAGAGATTCAACAAGTGATTCTGGCAGTTATCATCGGAACGCTTTTAGCAATAGTATATTCCCTGCGTGTTCTTATTCTCTTGGAAAAGAGAGTTGCTTCCATGGAAATGAACATCCAAAAATTAACCGGGAAAGTTCTGAAAGAAGAGATTAACATTCAGAAAGCTCTTAAGAGAAAAAGATAATTTTTAGTATATTTTTCTATTTTATTTCTTTTTCACTGTATTTTTCGCGGTTTTTGCTTTAGCTGGTTTCTTTGTGTTTTTAACCCGTTTTTTCTGCTTCCGAGCTTTAACCTCTTTTTTCTTGGTTTTGACTGTTTTACGATGTACTTTCCGTTCTTCGAGCAGTTCTTTGAGCTCAGCTTCAATTTCCGCTACTTTTTTCCGCAATGTTTGCACTCTTTCTGCATTATTGTCCTGCGAGGTCAGTTCTCCGCATTCAGGGCAGTGGAACTCAAAGTCCATGGCCTGATCAAAATTAAGCCGTACACAACGGGTTGGACAAGTATAAAACAACTCTCTGGTCTCTTCCTCCAGGCGCTGCTGCAATTTTGCTAATAATTCTTTTTTTCGCTTGATATAATTGAATTTGATGCTTTCAGGAAGCAAGGTCCAATAGTAGATGTACCAGCCCTTGATCTTGTCCTTCTTCCGGATGAAGCTGACTAAATTGAAATTATAGAGAAGGTAGAGCATCTTGCGCACAACTTTGATATCTTTTTTTAGCTTATCTGCTAGCTCAAACTCAGAAACATGCTGCTTGCCAGAAAGCTCTTTGACTAAAGGCAAACCATCCTCTCCTAAAATGGAAAGCATAATCTCTTCAATTTTTTTTTGAGTCAGGCGCATTTTGTAGAATCTTTATGGGACTGTTTTTAGATATAATTTGGTGGTGACACTTTTAAATATTTCGGTCAGGCTTTGTTTTCTTCCTTTTTCAGCAGTTCTGAAATCCCTAACAGCTCTTCCACCTTCAGGCCTTTCCTCTTCGCTATTTCCAAGGATATCGCCCAACACTTGCCAGTATTTTCAATATCTTCCAGCATCAGAAAATACCACGGTTCGCTGGGAAAATGCACTCCTATCCAAGCTTCTGCTCCAAATTTAGTGGCAAAGGTCCGCAGCTGTTCAATTTCTTCCGGAAACAGGTATTTTTTATTCTCTGCCGTAACTTTACATTCGATGGCTATCCTGCGCATAGCATTCCCTGCCAACACGTCTGGAGCAGGATATCTCTGTGAACCACTGCCAGCCGCCCGGATAGCTGACCAGCCATTTTGGTTAAAGAAATGAATCAGTTCCCGTTCCCCTTTCGACCCCTTTGCTTTTGTATTCATCTATCAAAGAGTAAGAAGAAAAAGGATTATTTAAGTTCTTCGAGCTTTCAATTCTATCAAGATTATCTCCCATACTTTTTTAATAAAACATTAGTATTTCCAATACATGTTACCAAAATTCAAATCTAAAGCTTTCCTTGCTCCCATGTCTGGAGTAAGCAACCCGGCCCTGAGATTGCTCTGCCGAGAGCTCGGCGCAGGACTAGTGGTAACTGAATTCACTAACATCCACGCGGTTGTGGCCAGAGAAGCAGATATTCATAATTTCATCGAGTTCTCCGAAAAAGAAAGGCCCTTAGCAATCCAATTATTTGGCTCAGATTTAGAAGCGCTCCAACGGGCGATCAAGATTGTCGAACCATATTTTGACATCATCGATTACAACATGGGCTGTCCTGCTGATCATATCACTCAGCAGATGGCTTGTTCTGCTTTATTGCAGCATCCTGATCTTACCCGTGAAATCTTCAAAACCATGCGCGCTGCCACTACCAAACCCGTCACCGTCAAAATCAGGGCTGGCGTGACTAAACCAGATAAATGGCAAGCTATTGCTAGAATTGCGGAAGAAGAAGGTTTAGACATGATCACCTTCCATCCTAGAACAGTTAAAGAAGGATATTCAGGAACATCTAACTGGTCCTTGATCAAAGAATTGAAACGGATGGTTTCCATTCCGGTAGTAGGAAACGGAGATATCCGAACTCCCGAAGATGCTAAGCGTATGTTAGATGAAACCGGCTGCGATTATGTCATGATCGGCAGAGAAGCGATGAGCAATCCTTTTCTTTTTACTCAGATCAACCAATACTTAGAAAAAGGAAAATATGGCGGGATGTCTTCTAAACGGAAAATTGAAACCTTTTTCAAATATGTTGAATATGCCAAACAATATCCTACTATTAAAGTATATAATATTAGGATGCAGGCCATGAATTTTTCTAAAGGATGCCCTGGCGGGAAAGAATTGCGGGGGAAACTTCTTGCCGTGAAAGAGATTGCGGAGATAGAAAGGATAATGAGAGAATTTTATGATGGATTGTGAAGTTATTCAGTAATCCGGTGTCGGTGAATTTTTTTAAATTCATTTTTCTTCTCAGTCAAATGTAAATAATTTTCAGATGATACAACCGACTTCCCTATTTTCTGTTCTAATTCTTTTCTGGTATTCTTAGCAACATCTCCCCCTTCTTTAGCAGTTCTCTTCAGTTGAGGAAATCCCCTTGCATCCTTTGCCACAGTAATGTCCGTTGTGGCTTTTTCTCCAACCATAGTTAAAATCAATTCCCAATCAGTCATATGGTCTCTCAGGTTTCGGTTTTGCTTCCGCAACCCCTTAAACTGTTTGTATTCTCCGACAGTTTTACCAAATGTTGCCTTCGATATTTCGTTAGTCAGAATAGCAAAATCTTTCTCTTCCTGAACGCCTCGAGATTTCCATTCGTCAGTTAAGTCTTGTCTGATAGCGACACCCCTTAATCGTTTTTCGATCCAATCCTTAGGATAGCCTTTCAGCTCATAATATTCTTTTACTCTATCTTGGGCTAGTTCAGGATTCTCGATCTCTTCTATTCTTTCCTTTCCAACCTCGGCTAACCACATCTTGAAGGGTTCTGCTTTTTTTGAGGGGATGGACTGAACAAGCCTAAAAGCATTTTTGAGATTGACACAATCCGTATATCGTAACTTTCCATCTTCTGCAGGCAGTTTCAACTGTACCCAAATTGGGGACAGTTCAAGTTGGATAAATTCTCTGTCTTTAACCTTCCCCCAGTATTGTCTTGGTGTTGGGCTATCTGTTAAAACTTCAACCATATCAACAACAGAATAAAACCATTCGTTATTATACCACAACCTACGAATCTTCCTGTCCTGAAAAACAATTAACCCCTTTTGAGTTTCTTCTAGCATCTTAATTATTCAAAAAACAATCCCTTGTTTAAATACTTTCTTACAAACAATTTGCCCACGATTCTCATAAATTTTACCCTGCTTGCAGATATTTGAAAATTACTTAAGTTGAAAGAGACTGTTGAGATAGAACGAGTTATGAAAGAATTTTATGATGGATTGTAATCCTACGATTTATCTTAGACCTTAAAATTTTTCGTAAGAAAAGATAGCATCTTCCAAATGTTTCGCTTGTCTGAGAACATTTCTAAGGGCTACTTCATCGTTAAGGTCTCCACCCAGAATAGTCCATCGCGATCTAGCAACATTTGCTCCAACAAAATTACTCCCTTTGAGATTTTTTATACTGCTTGTATCCAATTTAACTTTTGCGCTTCTTAGATCTGCATTTTGAAGTGAAATAGGGGATCCCACTATCCATATCATATCTGCTCCTTTAAAATTAGAATTTCTGAAGCTTAATCTATTATCAAAAATCATACCGCCTCCATTTTTCGCTAAATTGGAAAAATCAGCTTCATCAAAATTTCCACTGAATACTACTCTATTAAAAAGTTCGGATTGTTTAAAATTTGCTTTGCTAGCCTTTACACTAGTAAAAGCTACCTCATTATGAAAGATACCCGTAATAAAATTAGCTCCTTCCAGGTTTGAATCTATAAATTTACAATCTTGGAAGCTACTGTTTAAAAATGAACACTCGCTAAAATTAGTTTGAGAAAATGTGCAACGTAGAAATGTCTTGTAGCTGAAATCGAAACCGCGTAAATCGATACCAGATAAATTATAATGTATCCCATATCTAATATTTTTTCCAATCATTAACTTAGAAAAATCATTCCATAACTTCCTTCGCACATCTAAGGCATAAGCAGCATAATCTCCCTCGCCACGAAGAAAGTCTTCTATTTGATCTACCTTCATTTTTCCCAAATCCGGCAACCCCTTCGCAAACTGTTCCACTAATTTTATTGCTTCTGTTGCTAATGAAGACAGCATCCGAAGAGTTCGCTTGGAAGCATTGCTTAATTCTTTATCTTTTTTGATATCTCGTAGTGTAACCACGGCAGCTCGCAATTGGGTTACTTTCTTCTTCAAATCTTCTCCCACTTGTCCTTTTGGAAGATCATCAAGACCTTTTCCTCTCCACTCAATTTTTCTAGCTTGGAGATTAATTTTTCTAAGAGTATCAAGAATTACATCTACATTTGGGCTTTTTTTAACAGATTCTTGATAGACGGTAAGAGCCCAGCCTTCAATTGCTTTAATTTGATTATAAATTGAGCCTTCTACCAATTCTTCTGCCATAATCCTTTTTTGAAGACAAAAGAACTTTTTAAAATTGTGCCCCCCCCCCCCCCCCCCCCCAATAGTAAAAATTAGAATGTCCTTGAACCACCACAGAAATTGCAAAGTTTTATATATTGCTGTCATATCTCCTATGACAATTGATATAAAATGTATGACAAGACTGAAATCAGGATTCTGGAACAGATTTATCTTAATCCGGGCATCCATAAAAGAGAACTCTCTAAGCAGCTAAAGCTAGGGATGCCATCTATAGATTATGGGCTTCAAAAAATAAGCAAGTTAATCAAGCAGAAAAAAGCTGGGAATCAAATAAACTATTTCTTGGATTACTCAAAAGAGGAGCTCACGCCATCGCTGAATATTGTTGAACATTCCAGATTTGAGAGACTTCCAGCAAAAGTAAGATTGTCTGTAAACCATTTTTTGAAGGAATTAGAAGATAAACCTTTAATTGCCATTATTTTTGGTTCTTATGCTAATGATACTTATACAAAAAACTCAGATATTGACATCTTGTTAGTCTTTCAGAAAATAGATGATTCTAAGAAGATTGAAAGTACTGCCAAGAGAGTTAGCATGAAAACAAACACGCAATTAAACCCGGTTTATCTTGATTATCGGGAGTTCAAAGAATCATTTCACAATCCCACCAAAGAATTCTTCAAAAAGCTTAAGAAAGACAAGCAGATTTTGATCGGAATGGAATGGTGGAGGCAATTAATAGATGAGGAAGCCTAATTGGAAACTTTGGTTAAAGGACAAGAAAGAATGTAAATTTTGGTTAGACAACTATATCAAGAAAAAGATTCTCAAGAAGGTCTCTGATGAAGCAAAACTGCACCTAAAAAGAACCGACAATAATTTGACTTTTGCTAATTGGATTATTGAAAAGCATAAAGATGAAATACCAGAGGTCTTTGGCGGAGATAATTTTTATGATTGGGTGATTAGTATTTACTATTACGCCATTTATCATGCCGCTCTGGCTCTCATGAGTAAAGAAGGATTCACTTCAAAAAATCACTCTGCTACACTGGCTTTTCTGATTTATTACCACTATCATTCGCAGAAAGCGCTGGAAAAAGAAGATCTTGAATTAATTGCTAGTTCTTTAGACAGAGAAGATATTGAAACTCTTGGGGTTTCAAAGGAATTGAGGGAAAAGGCATGCTATGATATTCATGAAATGTTTGAAAAGAAGTTAGCTGAGCAGATCCGTGAGCAAGCGGTTGATTTTGCGAATAAGATAAAGTTGTTATTGAAGTAAAATTACTGTGTTCCCAATAACACAACACCCATATATAATTCACTATTATTGAATAATTATTCACTTAAATTAAAATGATATCAGGGAACACTTCAAGAGATTCAACATATCCTCCAAGAGGAAAAGAAGTAATTCACACCTTAATCTTCATAAAATCTTCTGCCACTACTGAACTATCAAAATACATTCGTGCTTCTTCAATAATCTCTGAAGACATTTTGTACCTTTGACTAATATGAGTAATTACTAACTTCTGTACATTGTTCTCAGAAGCAATCAATGCTGCCTGTCGTACCGTCATATGCCGAGATTTCTCACTCTTCTCTCTAATTTCATCAAGATGTGTTCCTTCGCAGATCAGTAAATCTGCATCCTTAGCAAGTATATCTGCTCCCTTACAGGGAACAGTATCGGTAACATAACTTATTTTCTTACCTAAAGTAGCATAAGTAACGTCTCTTGCCTTAATTTTCTTTCCTTTCAACATTATATCTTTACCCTGCTGTAATTTTCCTAAAATTGGGCCTTCCAATCCCAATTTATTAGCTTTCACTACATCAATGCGTAATTTATCTTTCTCGCGAAAACTATATCCTATACAAGGAACAGAATGTTCTAATTTCTGCACTTCTAAAATGAAATCCTCGTCTTCATAGGCCTTACCAGCAGACACTTCATGTACTTCATACGGAATAATATCTTTCGCAGCAAAACTTTTGAACATATTAGTAAGATATACCTTCGATCCTTTTGGCCCATAAATATGCAAAACTTGCTCTTCATCCTGACCCATTCTATCCGCACCCATGGAGCTCAGCATACCAGGAATGCCAAAGACATGATCTCCATGCCAATGGGTAATACAAAGCCTGGTTATCTTTGCTGGTTTAACTCCGGCAATGCGCATCTGCCGCTGAATGCCTTCGCCGCAATCAAACAGGATATTCTCCTTCTTGTAACTCAATAAAACGCCGGCATGGTTTCTAGTCTTGGTAGGCTGCATGCATCCAGTTCCCAGAAAAGTTATCTCTGCCATCACTGGCTTAGAATACTTGGTAATTCTTTAAGGTTTCTGATTTTTGGCTGGAAATGCTGGCGCTGCTTGTGATCCATCAGAACACCTTTGATTCCTGCTTCCTTGGCCGCTTCCATATCGCTCAGAATACTATCTCCTACCAAGACACAATCTTCTGCTGCCACTTCTGCTTCTTTCAGAACTTTCTTCAAGAATTTCTTATCGGTTTTAATCAGGCCTAGCTCATAAGATAGGAAGACATAATCAAACAGTCCTTTGAGCTGGAACTTATCTAATACTTGGTTGATAGAGAAATTATCAGTATTGGAAACCAGAATCAAATTATACTCTTTCTTTAGATTTTCCAATTCCTCTTGCACTTCTTCATATGGTTTAGCTAACATCCAGGATTTGTTCCACATCCCGATCAAGGCTTCCATCTTCTCTTCGCTGCATTGGATCTCAAACTCTGCGCAAACGCTCTCAAATGCCTCTCGCAGGGAATTAAACTTTTTGGTCATCATAGCTTGCTCCATTCTGCTCACGTACTCAGAAAAAGGGATATTTATGTTAAGAATCTGCTGTACTTGCTTGATGGGACTCCAGACTCCATTCTCTACCAATGTACCCCAAAAGTCGAATATAACTGCTTTTACCACATATCCACCCAGTTAGGAGTATTTTATAGGGAAGTATTTATATTTTACTGAAGTTGAGAATAGAAAAAGAAAGAAAAAATTAACTCTGCGTGATTACTTTTGCTACGCCAGGATTAATAGATGGTGTGGTAGGTTTAGGACAGATTATCCATATACTAGCGGCGTTGTTGTCTTCGTTCGATTCCAATACATACCCACTACCGCTATTGCCAAGATGGTCTGCAAAAACTGCTAGTTGATGATCTTTAACGCATTCATACCTTTTCGTTACTGATGTCTGTTCCCCTGGGTATAAAGCTTTTGTAGCCTCATATTCTAGAAACTGGTAATAGGTGAAGCTTGTTACCGTACTCTCAGATGAACCGACTGTCCCAATATTTTTTATTAAAGCAGTTACCTTAATTATATTTTCTGGGCCTGGCGCGTCGCCCTTACCTCGCGGATCGCTCTGGTAAGTTATTTCTGGTTCTACTATGAGGTCAGGTTTTAATAATATTGCTACCGCGTTAATTCTTGAGTTGGAATTCCTTAATATTCTTGGTGAAACTTTCCCAACATATTTTGCTTTTAATGCCTGCCCAGCTAATGCTCCTCCTTCTTTACTTTCCAAATCAGCCAACAATTGCTCTCTTTCTTCCGGAGTCAATTTGGCCAATTCTGCTTGTAATTCTTCGTCAGTCAGCGGCGGAGCGCAGGAAACTAAGAATATGAATATAATTAATAATGAAATTGCAACAAATATCTTTCTCATCTACAACACCTTATTGACAGTTGAATAACTCTTTCGATTATATAACTCTTAGAGGGATTACTGCTTTTCCAAGAATACCTTTAAATAATATTGTCACTTCGCTTATATAATGAAAATCAAAGATAAACAGCTCCAAAGAATTGCTAAAATAGCTGTACCCATACTAAAGAAGAATGGGGTAGTGAAAGCTGGGATATTTGGCAGTTATGCTAGAGGAGAGGCAAAGAAACGGAGTGATATTGATATGCTTATCAGAGTAGAAAAGAAGAAATTCAGCCTATTTGATCTCATCGGGTTACAGCAAGAATTAGAGGAGCGTCTTGGGAAAAAAGTTGATTTGTTGACCTATAAAGGCTTAAGTCCCTATCTTAAAGATTATATTATGAAAGATGAGGTAAGAATAATATGAACAAAGACGCTCTGGTTTTTATTCAACATATTAGGGATGCTATCGATTTAATTGAAGTATTTACAAAGGACTGATCTAAAGAAGAGTTTCTCAAAAACACAGAAAAACAATACGCAGTTATGCGAGCATTGGAAATTGTTGGCGAAGCTACAAAAAATGTTCCGTCATCATTCAGGAATAAACACCCCAATATCCCTTGGAAAAAGATTGCTGGGACAAGGGACAAATTAATTCATCTTTATTTTGGAGTTAATGTAGATTTGATTTGGAAAGTTGTCAAGGAGGAGATCCCTCTGTTAAAGAAACAAATCCAAAAAATTTTAAGGGACGAGAAGCAATAAATTCTCCCATTAAATATTTAAACCACTTCCCATTCTACAATAAAATGAATCCCGAACAAAAACTAGCCTTGATCAAGCGCAATACCCAGGAAATAGTTACTGAAGCAGAACTTCTTGATCTTATCAAAAAGAAAAAGCAGCCGGTCGTTTACTTAGGAACAGCTATTACCGGCAGGCCGCACATAGGCTATTATGTTTGGGTTCTCAAGATGGCTGATTTTCTCAAAGCAGGATTCAAAGTAAAAGTATTGCTGGCAGATATCCATGGTGCATTAGACAACTGCCCTTGGGATGTTTTAGAAAAGCGTTACAAATACTACTCCAATGTCATCCCGTTGATGTTTCAAGCAGTGGGCGCAGATGTTAAAAACATCGAGATTGTCAAAGGCTCGGAATTCCAGCTCAAGAAAGATTACATTCTGGATACCTTAAAATTATCTACCCATACTTCTATCCACGATGCTACCAAAGCTGCATCTGAAGTAGTCAAGTTCGGTGACAGCCCTAAGTTGAGCGGCATTATTTACCCCTTAATGCAGGCATTGGACGAAGAATACTTGCAAGCAGACGTTCAATATGGCGGCGTAGATCAAAGAAAAATCCTGATGTATGCTCGCGAATACTTACCTAAGGTAGGATACAAATCCAGAGTCGAAGTAATGACTCCGTTAATCCCCGGATTGATTGGAAAAAAGATGTCCGCTTCCGATCCTAAATCAAAAATAGATCTCTTAGATGACGAAAAGACCGTGCAAGATAAAGTCCGCGGCGCGTACTGTGAAGAAGGTAAAGTAGAAGACAACGGCGTATTGGCCTTTCTCAAATTAGTGATCATGACCCTCAAGCAGGATAAGAAAGAAAAATTCATCATAGAAAGGCCAGCTAAATTCGGCGGCAATATTTCCTTCAGCAGCTATGAAGAGCTTGAACAAGCATTCCTAAATAAAAAAATTCATCCTTTAGATTTAAAGAACACCTTAGCTAGGGAAGTTAATGCCCTGTTAGAACCATTCAGAAAGAATAAGGCGAAGCTAGACAAGATTTCTATGGAAGCGTATGCTTAGTCGTTATTACTTCTGAAACCCAGCATACTCTAAAAGAAAGGCATGATCAAAACTCTCCATCTCTTTCTCAAACGCTTCAAAACGTTTCTGACGTTCAGCATTGTATTGCACGGCTTGCTCAAACAATTTTCGCTTTTCTCCGTCTACTTTTAAGAACGATGTTGCTTCTTGGTATCGTTCGATGGCTTGCTCTAATTGAAATCCGCTGGGAGAATCAAAGTATACCTGAATTTCTTTTTTTGGATAATCATCAGGAATTATTCTTGCATAATTACCATCGGGAAAAATAATTTCAAATCCAGAACATCTATCTGTTTTTCCATCTATGTATAACGCCAGATCATCTCCAGAATTTTCACTATTTATATCATAATTCTGCAAATCCATATAATCAGTTGATGGGCTGTAAAGTTCTCCTGGCCAATATAATGGAAACAACAATGGAGCACAAATACTACCCCCAATCACTACTACCCCAATAGCAGCACTTCCTCTGGTGTCTTCAGCAGCTTTTAAGGTTGCATACCCTAAAATGAGTCCTAAAGGAACACTTACAGGAGCTAGAGGTAATGTAAGGAAACTCAGTCCAATCATTCCCCAGTTGCGTTTCTTTTCGAAAGGAATCTGATCAGCGCCAATTAAATCTTTGAATTGGTCACAAATCTCTTCGTAATTTTTATTTTCTACTTCGCTCATCTTTCTAAGATGCTCTAATTCCACTTCAAACGCTTTCCGGGAGAAGGTAGCTTCTGAACCATCTAAGTATCGAACCGTAGGAGATTCACAACCAGAAGCATCAGTAGGTAAAGCAGCATAGGCAATTCCTTTCTCCTGGCTCTCATATAGTACAATAAACTCATTATCAAACTCTGCAACCAAGATTTTCCCTCGGTTATCAAGGTTGGTTACTCGTTGTTCTAGATTCATGTTTTTATTCTCACAAAAATCCAATACTTTTCAACAGCGCTTCCTGATTTTCTTTGTTTAATTGTGCAGTAAAATCTTTTAACACATTTGGAAAAGCTGCACGTTCTTCGAGCAGCCGATTCATTTCATCATTAACTGCTGGACTAGTGTTTAGAAATTTTGTAGCTTTTACATAATCTTCAGCTGCGTTATCTCGGTAATAATTATCCATCACATAATGGTCGTCAAGAGTGATAGTTCCTTTATCTCCGGAAGGAAAACAAACTCCCATAGAATAAAATTGATTTAAATCACCCTGAATATAGTTCACCGCCGGCAGATTACCTTTATTTTCCGTAACGACCGCATCTGTTTTCTTCATCCGAAAATATTTTGGTGAAGGGTTTGTCAGCTCTTTAATTCCTATTGCTGGCATAATTACTGGTGCAAATGCCAAAGCGATTATTCCCATATCCCCTTCATTTCCAGACCTACCTTTAGTTGCAGCAGCATATGCACAAAGGAGAGGTACTGTTAACAGCATGGTCGGAGCAAGCAGTCCTGCAGTAAGACTAGTTCCGATATACCCCCAATCTCTTTTAGTATGCGGAATAAGTTCTAGTTCACCAACTACTTCGCCAAACTGATCTTGTATTTTGTTTTCTAGCCCTATTTGATAAGATTTTTTGCTAAAATCTTTTACAGCATTTTCAACTTCTGAAGAGTGATAGAAATTTCCACTGAGATAATCATCTTTTTGTCCGTCTAGTCTTTGAACTGAATCCAAGTCCAATCCATCGATTACTTCCGATCTGATTGCCGAGTAGACAACACCGTCTGATATTTTTTGATATACTACACCTACGCCATTCTTAAATTCAGCAATAATCATGTTCTCATCATAACGATGGACTTCTTTCAACATTTCTGGTAGATTCATTTTATTTCACCTTTATCGGTTATGAAAACATCAAAATTTGAGAAACTCTTAAATATTTACAACAACCAGCAGTTGTTGTATGAAACTTGAACTGCAATCTTTAGGCTTAAATTCTTACGAAAGTGCCGCCTATGTTACTTTGGTACGAGAAGGAATCTCCACTGCCTTAGACATCACAAAAAAATCCACAGTACCGCATGGAAAAATTTATCCCGTGCTTGCCGTGTTGGAGCAGAAAGGATTTGTTAAAAAGTTTGAAGGAACACCGAGCCGATTTATGGCGGTTGAGCCGAAAATAATCATCGAAGACGTGTTTCATCGTAAAGAGCTGGAATTAAAAGAACTAAAGCAACGTTCTGAGAAACTTATAGCAGAACTGCAAGCCTTAAATGTAAAAAAACCCGCTGAACCTTTAGAGAAAATAAAAGTCATTGAAGGCTATAAAAATTATCTCAATTTATCTGTTTCTTTACACGAAAAAGCAAAATATGAATGGTGCACCATCTCCAGAATACCTATTTACAAGCCGCATCTCGATGCTTATAAAGAATGTGTGAAAAGAGGCGTGGCCGTAAAAATCATTACTACCATTACTGACCTAAATAAAAATAATCTTGTCGAATGGAAAAAAACCGGAGCAGAAATACGGGAAATTCCTCAATTACCTGGTCGTTTTAGTATCATGGATGACACCGATGTAATCATTCGAATTTCTGGAGAAGGAAAATACTTAGCCTTATGGGTACAAAGTCCTTCCTTAGCAAAAAGCTCCAAAAAATATTTTGATTTTCTCTGGGAACAGGCGAAACCACTTTAATATAAAATACAATAGGTTTTTCTCCTCATTCCACTATCTTCCCCGTATGACTTTCCACCGCAGGTTTTTGTGGAGGCACAACTTTCCCATAAAACACACGAACAGTATTCTCATCGATCTTTAAGACTGAAGGGTCATATACATTATCTGTTTGGAAAACTGCTACCGGTTCGCCGAAATCAAGCCCGTCAGATGATTCCAGATAATAAATTCCTTTAGGAAGAGAGGCAAATCGTTCATCTATGGATGCTGCAAAGAGCACATATTTATCATCCATTTTAATCAGAGCAGGATCAACCAGATTTGGAACCCTCATTCCCGGTTCTTTTACAAAATTAAGGCCGTCATTAGATATAGCTGAGCCAATCCCGTGCTGTCCTTCCGCTGCTGTTACATAATATATTCTTACTCTGCCGTCAGGAAGAACTATCGCGTCAGGGACAGAAGCCCACCCATTGTCTCCATTAGTTTCTGAATCAATTCTAAGCCCCTCTTTTTGGAACGACAATCCATCCAGTGATATTGCAGAATAAATTTTGTGGACTGATTGTCCAGGCCCAGGATTCTGACTATTAGCACCTTTGTAATACATCCTCATTTTTCCGCCGGGAAGATCGACAATAGTTGGATCGCAGACATGAGTTTCAAATCCCGTTCCCGACGAGATTCTGACGCCTTGCTCTTTTGCGAAATTCAGGCCATCGTTGGAGACAGCCGACAATATTTTATCGTCCTTGCAGTGATACAAGCGAGATCTTCCATCTTTTAATTTATGTATGAAGGGGACAGAACCATCTACAATTCTTGGGCCGCTGTCTTTCTCCCAAGAAAACGATACTGCTTTTGCGACCGGTTCAGTTGGCACATCGTCAGTTTCAGGAATTAAATCTTGAGGCTTTTCAGGAATTGGCTCAGGTTCTTCTATTACAATGTCATTTTTGGTTATTCTTTCAGGCTCGCTGCAGCCACTCAAAAATATCAGAAGCAATGTAAATATGGTTAATCGTATAAAGTTTGATTGATTGATCATTTTATTCATTTGTTATCACAGTTATCAAGATCATATTTCACTTCATCCTTAAAAATGCTAAAATATCGTTTCGCCAGCACATTATGGCCATCCATATATCCTTTAGCGACTTCTTCTTTTGAGAGGAGGGATGGTATAGCTAAAGCTCCAATTATTCCAGCTCTACGAATGAGTTCATAACTTATCATTAATTTTTCAAACAGGGAAGAATCTCCTGCCACCAGCAGTGCTTCCTCATAGGAAATAGGAGATACTAAACCAAGATCAAGCTCTTGTCGAAAAATATTCCTTACATATTGTTTAGCGCTGGAAATCTTTGCCACCAAATCCTCGTGTCCTGGAAGCTCTTGTTCGCAACCATAAATCTGATACAATCCCCGCAACCGTTCTGCTAAGTTCTGTGATTCATTTGCTTGATTCATCTGACATACAACTCAAATACTTCTTCTATTTCTTTCTTAAATTCTTGAAACTGCTCTTCCACTAATTTATTATTATTTTTCATCAACTGCTTCGCTTTCGTAGAATCAGGAAGTAAAGGATCTACTATAGTGCCATAGACCAAATAAAATGGTATACTTGCTGCTACCTTAATTCCTTCCCAAGCTGTTTCAGATTCTGACAGAGCCAATAATATCATTCCCAGACCACTACCTAAAGGATTAGATGCTGTTTTGTCTTCTTTTTCTCTTTGTATTTCAGCAAAGGCTTCCTCGTAAGACATTTTTTGCAGTCCCCAGACCGCCATATTATCTGAGAAGGTTTTTGGCAAACTTTGAAGAGTAAAATAAGCACGATGTTCCAGAGGTTCATTACGACTCCAACCGCTTAGAAAGCCATGTTCCCTTTTCCGCTCACGATAAGCATGCTGGGTATCTACATGAGCTCTGTTTATGAGATCAACAAGATCTTCTTGGCTGGGCAGATCAGATTCATTTCCATATTTTTGATAAATTGTTCTTATTCTCGGTTCTATCGATTCTGCTTCATTCTTTATTTCTGTTTTTCTTAGAAACTTCTCTAAATATCGCGGTTCTTCCTGTAATTTCCTATGGTGCTCTTCTAGCTGCTCTTCGTAACCTATTGGTCTTTGCGTCACCATCTTCTCATTTCCCTTCCAATACTACCTGCGCATAATGCTTGAAATACTTCTCAACTACTCTTTTAACATCAGCAACCGTCACTTTCTTGACTTTCTTCAGATAGTTGTTCATCTCTTCCGCGTCTTTAACCTGCTCCCAGAATAATATTTGATCCGCTGCTTTCTGGGTATCCTCCATTTCTAGAAGATAGTCCCCTTCAATGAAATCCTGTGCTTCTTTGACCTCTTCCATAGTGACATCTTTCAAGCTTTGGATCTCTTCCAGCATCAAATTCTTAACTAAATCAATATTTTTCTTATCGATGATGGCATAAGCTGCAAAATAACCAAAATTACAGTCAGCTAATACTTGCGTCCCTACATCATAGGCCAATCCTCGTTTGCTGCGGATTTCCGTGAACATTTTCCCGCTTTGCCCTCGGCCGAGAATGCCGTTAATAACATCTAAGACGTACGAATCAGTATTGGCCCTGGATACAGTTTTGAAACCAAGGACTAGATGGGTATTTAATATTTTTTTCTTTAAGCGAATTTTTTTATTTTTTCTTAGAGCAGGTTCTATCGGGAAGGTCATCTTGGTCACTTTTCCCTTTTCAAAGACGAACTTTTTTTTCATCTCTTTCTTCCAGTTAGGCACATCTCCAACAATAGAAACCGCCATATTATTTGGTACATAATGTTTCCTGAAGAAAGCTTCTACCTTTGCCCGGTTTAATGCTCTGATTACTTTTACATCGCCATAAGTAGGGAATTTACAAGGATGTTTTTCGAACAGATTCTGCTGTAATAAAATCCACTGATGATATCGAGGCTCATCGTAGATCATGGCAATCTCTTTCAACACTACATTCTTCTCTTTTTTTATGTCTGTCTCGCGTAATAAAGGATTCTGCAAAATATCCGCCAGCACATCAACAGCAATGGAGAAATGTTTCCTCAAAACTTTGGCATAAAAGCAAGTTTTTGCAGTGGAAGTGTAAGCATTAAAGTCGCCCCCGATGCGTTCAATTTCGTTAGATATTTCCTTGTTGTCCGCTCTTTTCGATGTCCCCTCAAAAAGAATATGTTCTAAAAAATGCGATATCCCGCGTTCATCAGGTTTCTCATGGCAACTTCCAACATTGATCATTACTTCTACTACTACAGAATTACTTTTTTTAGGATAATAGAGTACCGTCAGACCATTGGCTAGCACTACCTTTTTCATAGGGAGAATGTTATTTTTATGCTTTATAAGAGTTGCGGACAGCTGATCAGGAATAGCATCTTAACTAGATGAAAAATAAGGATCTCATTGATTTAAGCGAACGAGAGAAATACCTTTTTTAGAACAGTATGGACAAGGCCCCGAGAATCCATTTTTTCTGCGAAATTCATAACGGCAGCTTCCACAACGATAAGAGCTAAAATCAGAAGCGACTGCGCTGGCAGTTTGTTCTTTTTTAGGAGAAACGGAAGGTTCTTTTTTTAGCTCTACTCTATTTTTTTTAACCGGCCGGTCCTTGAGGATAGTGATCTTACTTCCTGGGAGACTCAAGCAATTCACACACATTAAAAGGTTAGTATGCACATCGGTCTGCAATGCCGATGCATAAAATTCTAGCTGACAATTATTACACTGCATCACTACATCCTTAAATTCCTGATCCATATTCCTTCACCCTTTTATATATTAAGACTTAGGGTAAATTCTATTTAAACTTTTCTGCGAGGCAGTAGCTATTCCGAACCAAACCTTTTTTAACTTTCTCATTATCTTCTACCACCATGAAACTCAAGCAATTCCAATCATACTTACAAAAAGAAGGGATTGATCTGGTCTTTCTCGTCCATCCCGATCCTAATATAATTTACTTTGCTCAGATGAAACCTTCCTTTGCCTTTCTCTTGATTACTCCCGATATCGCTTCATTGCATCTCTCCAAACTTGATATGCCTCCGCACGTGAAAGGATTATCGGTCATTTCCCTTCGCAAGGATTGGGAAAAAAAGGCAGCGGATCCTAAAATAAAGAAGATCGGAATCAACAAAAGCAGCATATCTTTATCGTATGTGGAAAAATTGCAGAAGATGTATCCACATGCCAAGTTAGTTGATATTTCTTCAACCCTTAATGGATTACGATCTCAAAAAACTCCAGAAGAAATACAAAAAATCACCAAAGCCTGTTCCATTACTTCGCAAGCATTCAATGCTTTAATCAGCAAATTTTCTTTAAAGAACTTAAAAACAGAACGTGATGTCGCTTTTTTTCTGGAAAAATTCATCCGCGAGCATGACGCTGAACTGGCTTTCTCTACCATTGTCGGTTCTGGGAAAAATAGTGCGGTGCCGCATCACGTGACTTCTTCGGCAAAACTGGCCAAAGGATTTTTACAGTTAGACTTCGGCGCTTGTTACAAGAATTATTGTTCAGATATGTCCAGAGTTATGTACGTCGGGAAACCAAGCAAAGTTGAAAAAGAGCATTATCAATTATTACATCAAGCACAAATTGCCCCGATACAAAAAGCTGCTTTAAACAAACCTTTCACAGAACTAGATAAAATCTCCCGCAAACATTTAGGCACATTTTCATCATACTTCATCCATTCTCTCGGTCATGGAGTTGGTGTGGAAATCCATGAATCACCTTCCTTTTCTGAAGAAGCAAAGCAAACCATCAAACAAAACCATATTTTTACCGTCGAGCCAGGAATCTATTTCCCTGGTAAATACGGGATCAGGATAGAGGATACTCTTCTCTTTGCCGGAAAAGCAAAAATCCTGACTACTTCGCCTAAAGAATTGATAATGTTAAAATAAGGTATAAGAAAGAGCTCAAGATGTTTAAAAAAATTCATCACCTTGCGATTATTTGTTCAGATTACACAAAATCAAAAAAGTTTTACACAGAAGTTCTCGGACTGAAGATTCTCAAGGAGATTTATAGAAAGGAGCGAGATTCGTATAAGCTTGATTTGAAAGTAGGTAAAGAATGTCAAATAGAACTCTTCTCATTTCCAAATCCGCCAAAGCGTTTATCATATCCAGAAGGATGCGGTTTAAGGCACTTAGCATTTGAGGTAAAGAATTTTGAAAAGATGATAAAGTTACTAAAGGAAAAAGGCATTCAAACTGAGTATGTGAGAATTGATGAAACCACAAAAAAGAGGTTTACTTTTTTTAATGACCCCGATGGCCTACCAATAGAGATTTACGAACAATAACATCTTTACACCACAAACCTTTTAAAAGTAAGCTGAATTAATCGATATCAAGGGAAACCTTTATAAATAAAGTGATGGGGCTGTAGTGTAGCCTGGTGAAGATAAACTAGTGTTACCTTTGGGTTACTATCACTAATGGTTTGGGTGAGCTTCGGCTATGACCGGAAAACAAAAAAACCATTGAACCCCGGTTCGAATCCGGGCAGCCCCATTCATAATTTAAAATGTCATCCACAAAAAGATTCGGAGCAAGGTACGGACCAAGTTTAAAGAAGAAATTTGCTGCTGCTGAAGTCCAGCAAAGAGCAAAACACAAATGCCCTTCCTGTAACAAAACTAGCGTAAAACGCCTAGCATTGGGGATCTGGCAATGTCAAAAATGTAATGTTAAGTTTGCCAGCAAGGCATATACTACTAACTAAGGTGCAAAATGTATTATCTCTGTTTCGATTGCGGAAAAAAAGTTGAAGACGAATACACTAGAGTAAAAATCCGCTGTCCTTACTGCGGGGGAAAAATCCTCTACAAAGACCGCCGCACCGTAGTTAAAGTCAAAGCCCGATAAATTTTACGCTATATATTTTTTTACGGAATTTACCATGAACCAATCTAAAATAGCTCAACTGCAACTACTTCAGCAGAATCTGCAAAATCTCCTTCTTCAAAAACAACAGCTTCAAAGCAATCTTCTTGAGTTCGAATCAGCCTTACAAGAGATCAAGACTTCTGAAATATGCTATAAAATTTTAGGGCACATCATGGTCGCTTCCCATAAGGATGCGGTCCTTAAAGAATTAACCGAAAAGAAAGAAATGAATAACCTACGGCTCAAAAACTATCTTTCCCAGGAAGAAAAGCTTAAAAGAAGCATTGAAGATACCCAAAGAGAAGTCATGCAGGAAATGAAGAAAAATGGATAATAATTTTCAAGAAGTCATCGCTCGCCTGGAAGAATTGCGGGAAGAATTCGACTCCAATAAAAAATTGAAAGAAAAGATCAACCTGGTGATCCATATTTTAAACCAAGATGCAGAATTGACCATAGAGAAGGCAATTTCTGAACTGGAAGAATTGAATTCTATGGCTCTTCCTTCTTATCATCGGACTCAGTTATGGGATGTGGTCAGCCTGTTGGAGAGCTTGAAGAATTGAATATTAATAAGCCATTCCTACCTATCTACTAAATATTTTTACTCCTTCTTCACCTTAAACTTCGACTTCAAGAACAAGGTATTAGGCACATACAAAGTGTCCCCGTACTCGGTAATAATTTCCGTTTCTAAATAGCCGATCTTCTCCACCCTTCCGGAGATCTCTTTTACTTCAACTCTTCTGCCGACGGTGATCCGTTCATCTTTATGCAGGATTACCCAGGCTACTAGATTAGGGATGACATCCTTAAGTCCTACAATGAAAGTCAGGATAAACAGCATCAAGACTGCTCCTAAAATTAAGTATAGTACATATGGTGCAATTCCTAAAAAAAGAAGAAAAAGGACAATGCCCACCAAATAGATGACATATGAGGCAATAACACTTACCCACTTCTCTAAATTGTACATTATTCCTACTTTGCTCATGATATGGTTGAGTTCTATTTCCCGAAAGACTTTGGAAAGTATTTTCTGGGTTAACATCCCTAATACGAACGCTATCAACAGAATGGCTATCCCTTCCCCTATCAGGTAACCATAGGATTTTACAGTCTGCACTGCACCAACTACAGTCTCATTGAACATGGGATATAATCACCAGATTGGTTTATAAACATTGCGAATAAATAGGTTGAGAAAAGTATTAAAAAAATATCTCAACTAAAGACAAAAAATGGTCGATTACAACAAGCAGATCAAGGAACTGGAAGACGAACTTAAAAAAACAAAGTACAACAAAGCTACTCAGGGGCACGTCGGTATCGTCAAGGCCAAGATCGCCCAGTTACGAGAAAAGCAAGAATCTCGGGTCCAGAAAAAAACCGGAAGTTCTGAATACGGTTATTCGGTACGAAAATCCGGCGATGGGACTGTACTTCTGCTTGGATTTCCTTCTGCGGGAAAATCAACCTTGCTGAACAAACTTACTGGGGCTAAATCTGAAGTCGCGGCTTATGCTTTTACGACCTTGACGGTCATTCCAGGGATGATGGAATACAAACAAGCTAAAATCCAGATTTTGGATGTACCAGGAATCGTCAGCGGCGCTGCTTCTGGTAAAGGCAGAGGAAAGGAAACACTCAACGTCATCCTCAATGCCGATCTTGTTTTAATGGTTGTAGATGTGACTCATCCAGAACATTATCCAGCTATCCTGAAAGAAGTATGGGACTCCAACATTCGCTTGAACAGGACTAAACCGGAAGTGTTCATCAAGAAAAGAGCGTATGGAGGCATCAATATCGGAAAGACAGTCCCTATTGAGATCGATGATGATACTATAAAAAAAATTATGCGTGAGTTTAAGATTGTAAGCGCTGACGTTTTGATCCGCAGCCCCATTGATGTCGATGCTTTCATCGATGTCATCGAAGGGAATAAAAAATATGTTCCAGCCATCACTTGCCTGACTAAAATGGACCTTACTGATACGGCAAAAGTGGATAGAGTAAAAAAAGAATTAAATGCTGACATCTGCATCTCTGCTGAGCAGGACTTAAATATTGAATTATTGAAAGAATTGATCTTTGAGAAGATGGATTTCATGCGTGTCTGCCTCAAAGAGCCAAAGAAAGATGCTGATACTGAAAAACCATTGATAATCAAGCGTAATTCAACCGTCGGAGATGTCTGCGATAAATTACACAAGGATTTTTCCAAGAAATTTAAGTTCGCCAGAGTGTGGGGAAAATCGGCAAAATTCCCAGGACAGAGACTTTTCCTGAAACATGTTTTGCTGGATAAAGATATTTTGGAGATTCATCTGCGGTAAATTCTTCCCCTAAACTTTTATAAAAAACGTATATTCTGTAATATCCATGTGCGGCGTCATAGGAATATTCAACGATAAAGGAGCGTTTTCCAAAATAAGGACAGCGTTAGCCACGCTCCATAACCGGGGCAAGGATGGCTTCGGCATTGCCAACGAATATGATATCCAGCATCATCATGATCTGAAAAAATTCTTTCCATTAAAGGATAAAAATGTTGTAGGTCATGCTCTCCACGCTGTGGTCGACCATATTCCTCAGCCAATCAAGAAAGAAGGGCTTTTGGTTGCCAACTGCGAGATCTACAACTGGAAGAAACTGAATGTCAAGTACAAATTCAAAGCACAAAATGATGCAGAAGCTTTACTATCATTTTTAGATAAATTTGGCATAGAAAGATTAAACGAATTGGATGGAGTTTATTCATTTGCCTATTGGAAAGGCAATACTCTTTACTTAGCCCGAGACATCTTAGGAGAGAAACCGTTATGGTTCTCCCACAATACGGATACATTTACATTTGCTTCCGAAAAAAAGGCCTTGGAAAAAATTGGTTTCTTAGATATTCAGGAATTAAATCCAAGAAGCCTCCTAAAATATGATATTTCCACCAATAAAATAGAATTTATTTCCAGAGAATTCTTCACTTATTTTCCCGAACATACAGGCTCTTTTGAAGCGCTTAAAGAAAAAACAGCTGTACTTTTGGACAAAGCCATCGAAAAACGCATTCCTGAAAAGAAGTTCGGTCTTCTCTTCTCAGGGGGGATTGATTCAACCTATCTGGCAAAATATTTCAAAGATAAAGAGCATGATTTTACTTGCTATACTGCAGTTTTAGATACAGAATCAGGAACAATTCCATCCGATTTAGAAGCGGCACAAAAAGTTGCAAAAGAATTAGGTTTGGATCTTAAAATTAAGAAAATTAAACTCCAAGAAATTCCTCAATACCTCCAAAAGATAGTTCCATTAATAGAAGATTCTAACGTAGTTAAAGTCGGTGTTGCATTGACTTTCTATGTTGCCTGCGAGATGGCTAAAGAAGATGGCTGTAAAGTCATTTTTTCAGGCTTAGGCAGCGAAGAAATATTTGCTGGATATGAACGACATAAGAATTCAGCTAATATCAATCAAGAATGTCTTTCAGGATTACGAAAGATGTATGAGCGCGACCTGTACCGTGATGATGTTATTACTATGGACAACAGCATGGAGCTGCGTCTTCCTTTTTTAGATGTAGAATTAATTGACTACGCTTTAAAGATTCCAGAAAAATACAAAATCAAAGGAGAAGTAACAAAATATATCCTTCGTGAAATTGCGTTAGACAAAGGAATCCCAAAAGAATATTCCTTCAGGAAGAAAACTGCTGCCCAGTACGGTTCCAAGTTTGATTACGCGCTAGGTAAGCTGGCCAAACAGAATAAATTCCCTTCTAAATCTGCATATCTCAGAACTTTCTATCCTTCTCATAACGTAAAATTAGGGGTTTTATTCTCCTCGGGAAAAGATTCTACTGCCGCGGCACAGATCATGAAACAGCAAAACTATGAATTGACTTGTTTAATCCACATGAAATCTGAAAATCCAGATTCCTACATGTTCCAGACTGCCGGCACCGAGCTAGTGGAAATGCAGGCCGAAGCGATGGGCTTGCCGATCATCATCCAGAAGACCGAAGGAGAAAAAGAATCCGAACTACAGGATTTAGAAAAAGCATTTGTGGAAGCCAAGAAGAAATATCAAATAGAAGGAATTGTTTCAGGCGCATTATTCTCTACCTATCAACGGGATAGGATCGAAAAAATCTGTGATAAACTTGGATTAAAAATATTCTCTCCGCTCTGGCATAAGCGGCAGGATAAGCATATGCAGGACTTACTAGATAATGGATATGAAATAGTTTTAACTGCTATCGCCGCGGAAGGGTTGGATAAGAGTTGGCTGGGAAGAAAGATTATTCATAAAGAATTAGAAGGATTGCAACAGCTCCATGCTAAACTTGGCGTTAATATTTCTGGCGAAGGCGGTGAGTTCGAAAGCCTTGTCCTTGATTGCCCATTATTTACAAAGAAAATAGTGCTGGAGAAAACGGAAATAATCGAAGAAGATAAAAACAGAGCTCACTTAGTGATTAAAAAAGCGAAACTTATTTCAAAACACTAATAGGGAAGCAGTTCACCGAACTACAGCTTAGAGAAGTTTTCACTACGGAAATTTTATAAAGAACAACATTTATTTAATACATAATGTCTGAAACTATTTTACATAACCTGCACAAAGAAATGGAATTGATGGTGGAGCGGCTGCGCTCAATTGAAGAAAACGTGGCGGAAATCCATGAAGATCTTCATAGAGTCAGGCCAGAGTACCTTGGAAAATTAGAGAAAATAAAAAAAGGAAAACAGCACCATTTCGAGACAAAAAAAGAATTTTTACAGTTTTTACATAATGAGATATAATTTTTCTGATGAGCTCAAAAAAGTACTTGCTAAATTAAACAAAAAAGATCCGGAAAGTTATAAGGCAGTAAAAAATAAGATTGAGGAAATAGTTAACTCAAACCCAGAACATTACAAACCACTTCGATACGATCTTAAAAATAAGAAAAGAGTGCATATTAGAAAATCATTTGTACTCATTTTTGAATACGACCAATCCACAGATACTATCTGGTTTTTAGATTATGACCATCATGATAATGTCTATAATAAATATTAAACAAATGAAAACCGTGATGTGCTTCGGCACCTTTGATCTACTGCACTTAGGGCATTTAAACTATTTCCAGCAGGCAAAAAGATATGGCGATGATCTTATTGTAGTCATCGCCAGAGATAAAACCAAGCAGATCCAGAAAAAAGAGATTCTTTTCTCAGAAAAAGAACGCTTGGAGCTGGTAAAAGGATTGAGAGTGGTTGATGAAGCCGTTCTTGGCTATCCTGAAGACCATTTTAGAATAATTGAAGAAAAGAAGCCAGATGTAATATTCTTAGGATATGACCATAAGGTTGATGAAAGAATATTGGCAGCTAAACTGAAAGAACGAGGCTTGCAGCCGGAAATAAAAAGAGCAAAACCTTTCAAGCTAGGAAAGCATAAATCTACTTTGCTGAGAGAGAAGGTGATTAAGGAGTATTAAAATTGATTATTTTCGTACTCCGCGTGGCGTACCATTACAGCCGATATGACCAAAAATTAGATTTTCAGGAGCATGGGCAACTGGAACTAAAAGATTCTTTGGTGGCAGATCAATTTTAACCTTTTTTCTCAATGCTTCAGGAAGAACAGCAAAAGATCGGCCACAATGAAACTGAATAAAATCATCACTAAATTCAGATAGATCATGCCTTCCTTTTATTTTTCCGGAGTGCATTTTTTCGATAGAGAATACCTTTTTCTCTTTAGCCGTAAACGTTGGGGTATGATACTTGTACTTATTTGCTTTTGTTACGGGGTCAGTATACTCTTGCCATTGCAATCCAACTGGGTCAAGATATGCGATCAAAGAATTTCCCTTTACTTCCCAGGCCAAATTTAACCATTCATAATTAGAGTAATGGAATATTTCTTGTAATTGAGGGGATACTTTCTTTTTCATAATATCAATCATTAAGCCGAATGCTTCTTGCGGTCGTAAATATCGTTCAAATCCTCTATTGATGATGGCTTGTAATCCTTGGTCAAAGCGCGCGCCATACCCTTGATATAATTGAACTCCTATTCCATTCCACGATGCTTCTTCCCTCATTCCTCCGATTTCACGTAATGCATATATTTTTCTAAGGGAAATACCAGAATTCCGAAGAGTTTCTTCCATTTCTTGTTCTGAAGAGAAAAGTTCATATCGCAAAGAAAGAGAACTACTTGATTCAGTTACTAAGTTACTTTGGTTATACCATTGTATTAAATTAGCAATGTCTCTTTGTGTAATTTTTTTTGACACAATCAACTCACCGTTACGATTCTGCTCAACATTTCCAAAACATTTGGTTACAACATTATGTACCATCTCCGAAAGCTGCCGTTGACCAGCTTCCTGTTCTTCATTGTATGGACCTTCTAACAAACCAGATTTCACTACTGCTTCTTTTCCCAGGACAAAATGGTTTACATAATATTCTCCTTCTGGGAGAACATCTGACAGAACAAGCGTATTAATAGAAGAAATATATTTATCGGGAATTGTACTAGCTCTAAGATCTTCTGGTTCTAAATAATCCATAGTGGGAAGTACAAGTTTCATTTTATTATCAGAATAGAGTTACTTTAAAAAATATCTTGTCTGATTTCACTCTTCTCTCTTAATCGTCAATTCTTTCGGAATCCGATACTCATCCCATCTTACTCTTCCTGCTTTTACCGCATCTCGAATCTTCCGTTGTACCGTATTCAATTCTGAACCGCCGCTTTTCACTTCCACAAACACAATCTCGCTAACTTCTTTGTCATCTAATCCTTCAAAGACAATTAAATCAACTGGTTTGCCAAGAAATTTACATTCCGTTGGTTTATACTTGAAATTCGGCAAATATGGTGCAAGTTGTTCAGAGAACTGCCCGCCCAATGAAGCTCGTGAACGTTCGATAGAATCTTTTTTGATTTCTGGAATTTGTTCTTCCCAATGCTTATCGCGTTGTAAAGAACCAGCCACCGAACCAACCTTGTAGGCTAACGCAGCCACCGCTAAAAATAAGATTAAAACTATGATCAGTAAAGGATCCATATATGACTACACTTTCGGAAAACTTAAATATCTTCCCCTCGATTTATCGGTCAAAAACACAAAAAGGTGATTTAATATGCATCATTTAAGTAAATTACAAAAGTTTCATATGGAAGGCTACGCGCTGTTCCGTATCGTGGTAGGATTAATGTTTGTGCAGCATGGCGCACAGAAATTATTTGGCTGGTTTGGCGGGAAGGCAATTGAATCTTTGTTTAGCTTGATGGGATTGGCTGGCATGATCGAATTTGTTGGTGGATTAGCCATTGCCGTAGGATTCTTCTCCCGGCTAGCTTCCGTAGGCGGAATAGCAGTCATGATCGGCGCTCTTGCTACCGTACATTTCCCGCAAGGATTGATCCCCATCGTGAATAAAGGAGAATTAGCCTTAGTGTTCTTGGTCTGCTTCATCATGGTAGCAGTACATGGGAATGGGAAGTGGAGTTTGGAACGATCTTTACTGAAGAAAGAAGTGTTTTAGAAAATTTTGTTTTTTTATTTTTATCTAAAAATTTATAAATAATGGGTTAAAATATAATGATATGGTACTGGAAAATATTGAAGGGAATTTAAAAGAAGCCTATCCACAGGTTGTTCCAGGCACTATGCTCCATTCTTTTGAAATCATGAACGAGCGTAGAAATAATCGCGACCTCCGCGAATTAAGTTTTTACACTGCTGATGGATTGATTTATTTTTTAGATGGAAGTAAAGGATATACCCCTAAATTAGCCATCACTAAACAACCCCATAATCTTGTCCTGAGGAATCTAGAAGAAGCATTTGATCAGTTAACTCGGCATGAAAACTATTATCCCGATACTGAACAAGCATCTGAAGCAATAAGGGCTGGGGAGACAGAAGTATTTGATTTGACTAAATTAAAACTACATAAATATAACTCAGAAACTAGCTATCTTACTATCCCAACTTTTGGCGGATTGGATAACGAAGGGTTAAGGATTGCTCAACGTGTATACGGGCATGGAACAGATTTCCTCAAAAACATGAAGATGCTGAAAGATGCAGGCATCGAGGAGACTAGGATTTATGTAACAAGTCCAGATTATGTTCAAAAACATGCCACAAAAGGGCAATTTGCGCGGGCCTCTTGGCTTAACAATTTCGATTATGAATCGCAGTTCAGCGCCTTTGGTCGTTATGTCAATTACGACGACCGCGTTCGTGGGGTACGCAAGAAAACTGACAACGATCAGTTTTCTGCGCAGAAATCTGATAATTCTTCAGATTTCTTGCGTCGTGGTGCGAGCGCAGAATACAGATTTCCAACCAGAGATGAAATTTTAGTTTCTTTACAACCACATATTCCACTTCCATTATGGGCAGGTTTTGCCGAAACAATTCCAGTGCAGGCGCAAACCTATGGTGACATTCTACAAAAAGCAGTAGACGGAAAATATCTCTGTTCTACTTCCGGACGGCCTTTCAAAAGAAGTTTAAGAAAACTATTCCCTAAATAATTTTTACTTTTTCTCCATCGCTGCTTTTACCAACCCTAAAAACAATGGCGCAGGCGTACTCAAGCGACTTTTCAATTCAGGATGGGCTTGGGTAGCGATAAAGTAAGGATGATCTTTTAATTCTATAAACTCTGTCAAATTCCTTTCCAGATACAGTCCAGAAATGCTCAAGCCATTCTCAACTAAAAATTGATGATAATGTTGGTTGACTTCATATCTATGCCGATGCCGCTCAGAAACAATTTCTGAATTATACAATTTCCGTACTAAACTTCCTTCCCGTAAATAAGAGATATATGCACCTAAACGCATAGTAGCTCCTTTGGTGGTGATCGCTTTCTGTTCGATCATCAAGTCTACCACGGGATGAGCAGTGTTGGCATCCACTTCAGTAGTATTTGCTTTTTCCAGCAGACATACATTTCTCGCAAATTCTACTACCATCAACTGTAAGCCGAAACAGATTCCTAATACAGGAACATTATTTTCCCGGCAAAACTTTATCACTGCTAATTTACCTTCCACTCCGCGGCTGCCAAATCCGCCGGGCACAATGACTCCATCCACTCCCTGCAATGCTTCAGCTACGGTAATTTTACCTTCTTCAACTTCAGTGGTTTCAATAAACTTCATCTGGATCTTTGCTTTGGTATGCGCGCTGCAATGCAGTAATGCTTCCTTTATACTGGCATAACTGTCGGTCAACGAAGTATACTTTCCGCACAAAGCGATCGTGATCTCTTGTGTGGGATGATCTAAATTGTGAAGTAATTGTCTCCAGGAATCAATGGTTGGTGTAACCTGCAATCCCAGTTTCTGGTTGATGATTTCAATAATTCCTTCTTCTTCCAGCAGGAAAGGGATTCTGTACACATTATCCACATCCAGGCCGGTGAATATTGATTTTGTATCCACGCCGCAAAAAGAGGCGATCTTGCTTTTAATTTCCTGCGTAAGAACTTCTGAACATCTGCCAATAACCACGTCAGGCTGGATCCCTCTCCGGCGCAACTCATACACGCTTTGCTGGGTAGGTTTAGATTTCTGCTCATGCACGCCGGCAGGGATAGGCACATAAGTAAGGTGCACATACAAAATATTATCTTCCCCCACATCATTCTGCAACTGGCGCATGGCTTCGATGTACAGGTCGCTCTCCATATCACCAACAGTACCTCCAACTTCGATCAGCATGATCTCTGCATGTTCTTTTTCCGCAGTGAGCCGGATTCTTTCTTTGATTACATCTACTACATGGGGTATGAACTGTACCGTCTTTCCTAAATAATCACCGCGCCGTTCCTTCGCCCTGATTTCCTCAAATACTTTCCCCATCGTAAGATTATGCTCGAATTTACAACTAGTGTTGAGGAAACGCTCATAATGGCCAAAATCCATATCTACCTCCCCGCCATCATCTAGCACAAAAACTTCCCCATGTTCAATTGGGTTCATGGTTCCAGGATCGACATTCAAGTATCCATCAAGTTTCATGGGAACAACTTTATACTGAGAACTGAGCAGATGGCCGATACTGGCTGCGGCTATACCCTTACCTAATCCAGAAAGAACTCCGCCGGTCACAATGATATACTTTTTTGCAGAGTGCATTGATATTGAGGAGAGTTGATGTTTAAATAATTTCCCAACACCTGGAGAATGACAACAAATATATTTTCCCTTTTTAATAATATTTATATAGATTATTAGTTATGTTTTACTGATGGATCAGCATCGTAATACTGCAGCTACAAGGCTTGCTGTCAGGCATTATCTTGATTGTATGAGGGCTAACAAGAAATTTGTAGTGCCTGCTTTACTTTTACCAGGTATTGGGAATATTTTAGTTATGTATGTACCTCCGCTCTTTATCGCCAAGATTCTAGTTCACTATACTAGCTTAGGAACAGTGACTAATCAAATATGGCATTACATTGTGTGGCTGGCGGCCGCTTGGTTGTTTGGGGAATTAGTCTGGCGTGCTGGCGCTTACTTCTTGATAAAAGCTGATGCGCTCGGCATACAGCAGCTTTATCTGCGGGCTATGGATTATTTGCTGGCTAAAGATACTGCTTTCTTTAACAACCACTTTGTCGGTTCGCTGACCAAGAAAACCATAGGCTATGCTAAAAATTATGAAACTTTTTTAGACACTCTCGCTTATAACGTCTGCGCAACTTTTTTACCTTTGATATTCATAATGTATATCCTTTGGCAGTTCTCCCCTTGGCTCGATTTAATTTTATTTGGAATGACCGTTTTTACTCTCTCAGTTGCTATTCCCTTGATTAGAAGGAGACAAAAACTTGTAGCTGCACGAGAATCTGCCAGTAATGTAGTTGCCGGATATATAGCGGATGCTATCGGTAATATGCAAGTGGTACGCGCCTTTTCCCAAGAACAGTATGAAGCGGCCAACCATAAAAAAAATGTTAAAGATTATATTACAAAGATGCAGAAAGCATGGCATTACCAAAACTCACGCATTGAAATGGCAATTTCTCCGCTCTATGTTTTAACTAACGTAATCGGTCTTGTTTTCGCTCTCTTCTTGGGTCAACGTGGCTTCAGCGTTGAAGCGATATTTCTTACCTTCAGCTACTTCGGAAGCTTCACCAGGGTGATGTGGGAATTTAATCGCGTTTACCGTAATTTAGAAAATGGAATTACTGATGCCGCTCAATTTACGGAATTGTTACTAGAAGATACTCGTATTTATGATATACCCAAGCCTCAAAAATTTAAACTTGGTAAAGGTGAAGTGCATTTCAAGGATATTCGCTTCCGCTATCATGATGCTGGAGAAGAGCACTTGTTTAATCATTTCAATTTGCATATTAAAGCTGGTGAAAAGATAGGATTGGTCGGCCGCTCTGGCAGCGGTAAGACTACTATCACTCGTCTGCTGATGCGTTTCATGGATGTTGACGAGGGAGCAATATTAATTGATGGACAAGATATTTCTAAAGTACGCCAAGCTGACTTTCGTGAACACATTGCCTATGTACCGCAAGAATCTATGATGTTTCATCGTTCCCTGACCGACAATATCCGTTACGGAAAACTTGATGCTGGCGATAAAGCAATTAGACACGCTGCTAAACTGGCACATGCCTCTGAATTTATTGAAAAGCTGCCTAAGGGATACCAAACATTAGTAGGAGAACGAGGGATTAAATTATCTGGCGGACAACGTCAGCGAGTAGCTATCGCCCGGGCTATGCTTAGAGATGCTCCCATCTTAGTCTTGGACGAAGCTACAAGTTCGCTAGACTCAGAAAGTGAGAAATATATTCAGGAAGCGCTCTGGAAATTAATGAAAAATTGTACCACTATTGTGGTTGCTCATCGCTTAAGTACTATACACAAAATGGATCGAATTGTGGTATTGGATAATGGCAAAATGGTAGAAGAAGGCACCCATAAGGAATTGTTGGCGAAAAATGGAGTTTATGCAGGGCTTTGGGCTCATCAGAGTGGCGGATTCTTAGAAGAGTAATTTCTAATCTTAATCTAATTCTTCTTTACATCACAAAATTTCGTGGCAATTTTCCCAGAAAGGTACAATAAAGAAACACCCAACAAAATTATTCCCAACACGCCTAATTCCAATCCTTTGAACGGCAGCACGCTTAGAAATCCACCGATACCTAAAATGCCTGCTAAGCCTAGCGCACAAGAGGAACAGGCCGGAGTAAGGATGCTGGTGATAATGCCGGATAAACCGATGCCTGCGCTGTAGGTAACCTGTCTCCGCAGTAAAAATAAGCTGAGTGAAAACACTACTCCTGAAAGCAACGAAACAACTACCAGAAAAACAAACGAAATCAGCGACATGCTACTATGGGCACTTAGTACTAGATTCAAAAAAAGGCTTATAGAAAACTCTGAAAACAAGAGCTTGTAATTACGGATCGCCGCATTGAATGAAAAAACAGACAGGCTAAAGATGCCGCTAAAAAGAAAATATTTCTTTTCAGAATATACTTCATGCAGTGCTCTTATGATATGGTTTAATTTTTTCATGACCTTCATAATCTAAAAAAAGAAAAATAAATTAAAAATATATCTAATTCAGTTCAGCGTCAATCACTTGCTTAAAGACAGCAAACGGCTGTGCTCCGCTTACCAACTTTCCATTGACGATGAATCCTGGCGTTCCTTGGATTCCCACTGCTGCTCCGTCAGCCATGTCCTGCTGCACTTCTCCAGCCATTGCGCCGGAATCAAGACAGGTATCAAATTTAGCGGTATTCAAACCTAAGGTTTTTGCGTATTGCTTAAATCCAGCTACGCCGCCTTGTACTCCTTGTGCAAAGAGCAGGTCGTGCATTTCCCAATATTTTCCTTGCTCGCCTGCACATTCAGCCGCTTCTGCTGCTTTTTGCGCATTAGTGTGGAAACTCAATGGAAAATCCCTGTACACTAGCTTGACTTTTCCAGTCTTGATATACTCTTCTTCTATTGACGGTAAAGCCTGTTCAAAGAATCGCGCGCAGAACGGACATTCAAAATCGCTCCATTCTACAATAGTTACTGGGGCATCTTTATCGCCTCTGACCGCATCATCATCTAACAATGCTTCCATATCTATCGCTGAAGGGGTAGGATTATCTCCTACTGCGGCACCGGTGGGAAAGGCTGTTCCTCCAGTTGTCCCGTTTCCAGAATTACCTCTGAAAGCAACAACTGCTAAAATTACAATCAAAGCAACGGTTGTAATTTTCCAAAACACGTCTCCGCTTTTCTGCGGTTTAGCTGTGTGTTCAGCTTTTTGGGTATCTTCCATAAATCTAAACCTCCATAATTAATATTTTAATTGTCAGAAATGGTATTTGTATATATGTTTTTGGGTATGAACAGACACTCTTATAATGGCTAAAAGTTCAAAATTTTCAAGAATGGCTGTTCATAAACGCTCTTTTAAGAATATTTGAAAAGTCTTATCCTTTGGTACTCTGCTGATCAACTCTTTCCTCTCTAATTCTTGTAAGACTTGGCTTAGTTTTGCTTTAGACATATCCACCCGCAGCCGTAACATGTTCTGAGTGATGCCCTCCTCTTGCCTAACTACTGCCAGCACTTTCTTTTCAAATTCATTCAGGCCTTTGGAGAGAATAGAATACTTTTCTTCTTCCAGCTTCCTAGCCGTATCTTTCTCTAGACGTTCTACAATCGCTTCTTCTCCTTTACTGAAAACCAGCAGGTAGAAAGCCAAGGCAAATAAAAATCCAAATGCACCAAAAGCAAAATGGATCACGCTTAACGATGTTTCAATCGTTCTACATCCTGTCTTCTCAAAACAACCCAATGCTTGAATTTCCTGATTTAATGATCTGATGATGAGGATGAAAATAAGAAGCAATGCCAAGGTAATTACTAAAATAATCACACCGGTCTTTTTATTGTTCACTTTTAGTCCTAAGACTGTTCTTTTTATTAATATTGTGCATGGAAAAGTTTATTACAGGCTTTTGTTCTCTTGGAAAGAATGGTCAAGAAACAACAATATAAAGGAAAGACCCTGTACCGATGCGAAGAATGCAACTTTATGTACAACGAAGGAAGTATAGTAATTGTAAATTATTTTCGAACATTTGTTCACAATTACTAATAAGCAAATGTGTGGATAAATGTACAAATAGTTAACACATTTGCTATATTGCTTTACAATGCGAAGCATATTGCCAGAAGCATAAGGGCTGTTCTCTGGAGATAACCAAGAAGGCGATGAGAGTTTAACCTATTTTTTACAAAATCAAACTATTCACAAACAGCAATAACGTAATCAGCGCTGATAGCATACAGTAAAAGCAGTAATCTTTGATCTTGTAAAGTTGCACCCAGATTAAGAATAATGAAAAGACTAATCCAAATCCAGCAGCCAATTTCATAAGTAAAATTAAGGGAAGCGATACCAAGACCAATCCAGGCATAAAAAATACTGTCAAACCGGCAGCTAACATCACCACATAAAACAACAATCCCAATACTTCATTTCTCACCCAGAAAATAGTTGACCATTTACTCTCTGTCACTTTACTGCAATCATGATCTAATGGGCAGACCAATGGTTTGGTGGTATTATGATAATGCTTCCAGAATAAATAGCCTGCGTCAGCTATTCCTGCCAGCGCTAAGGTAAGGAATGATGCAGTAAATACGGTGCTCATTTTTTATATTGTAATGCCCCCAAGGCAACTGCTGCCAGTAATAATCCCACATCTCGGAAAACAATCTCCAAAACAGTGATATTGACCACAATTATGGTAAATAAGTTTAACCCTGAAAAGATAGCTGCTTCTTTTGTTTTCCATCCTGAGAGGAGCCATACTGCTAAAGTAAAATCCAGCAGGGCATGGGCACTTAGCAGTAAAGTTTCCGGAAAAATATTTCTGAGGAAAAGAGGAATAAAACCAACCCAGGCTTCTGGCTGCAAGGTCGCATCAATGGCTACAAAAATAAAAGGAACTGCTAAGGCCACTCGTAGTGTAAAAGAAGCTAAGTTTGAATAGCCGCAGATAAGTTTTTTCATTCTACCACAATTGTTCCGGTTGAAGATACGCTGAGATGGTCATGGTATTTCCAGGAGCCTTTTTCATTGAAAGTGAAAGAAAACAATTCGCCTTGCCCTAATCCTTTACAAGCATCAAAAATAGTTTCATCGCTTCCGCATTTCTTGATATCTGAACCAGGATATACTGTATGAGTAGGATGCATGGCCGAAGCTGGCCAGTGATTATTGGAATCCCCGTTAGTGAAAGTTACTGTTGTTCCTTCTGTTATAGTTAAGGTCTTAGGAGAGAATCCTTCGGCAGTAATAGTGACTGTATTAACTTTTGCTTGTTCTTTTATTGCCTCTTCCATATCTGCCGTATATTTGTTTACTTTTTCTTCTTCTGTTAGCTCAGGATAAGGTGAGGAATCAGCAACAAAACAACCCGATAATAATAAGGAAACAACAAATAAACTTAACCCAAAAATAATTTTTTTCATAGGATAGGGAACTAAAACATCTATATAAAAGTTGTTAATCTTCGGAAATCATGGCTCCTAACGCCAGAGCAAATTCTCCCCGTTTAGGGAAATGCGGTGTTTTTCCTATAGCTAGAGTGTATGCTTGAAGCAAATTTTTGAGTAAAGGTGTGTGTGAAATTGTTGAACCTATATACACGACATCATTAGGTACCTGAAAATGAGGGATCATACCATATAACATTATATCCTTGATAGTGGTGCTAGCAATAATATTGACAGCACTTGCTAACGCACTTGATTTTTCAGAATTTATTTTTCCTTTACCTAAATTAGCAATAGCCATTTCTCCTTCAAAGCTTCCCACTTTTTCAGGAATCATGTCTTTGATACACAAATCTAGTGAAGCTTCATTAGTTGCCGCTATTTTTGTATAATCTTGAATTCCCAGAACTTGTCCCAAGCCGTGAAGAAATCCGCCGCCTAAAGAATTACCTAGTGGAAATTTGGTTGTATTTTCTCCATTAATTGATGTATAAGAAGTTCCAGTTCCAATAGAAACTAAAAGAAAATTATCGATATGTTCTTCAAGCAATTGTCTTGCTCCATGAGCTTGTGATTGTATTTCGTTTAAGATCGCATCTCCTTCGAAGGATTTTACTTTCATGCCGTAAGAAACAAATTCTTGAACACGCTCTGGGGAATATCCTATGCCAGCAACATTAATCTGAGTAACATCAGCCTGAGCCATAGAATACGCGATTTTCTTTAAAGAACAGTCTGCAGTAGAAAAGTATTGCTTAAACCCATTCTCAACCCAAACTGCTTTTACTAAAGAACTTCCAAAATCAACTCCTGCTTTTGTCATAAAATTTACATTATGAAAGCACGCTAATAAAGCTTATGAAAATATAATTCTCACATATTCTCAATAACCACATCCCCAAATTCAGAACATTTCAATAACGTAGCATCTTCCATCTGCCGGGCAAAGTCATACGTGACTTTCTTCTGCTGGATGGTTTTGGTCATCGCTTTTACCACTATTTCTGCAGCTTCTTTCCATCCCAATAATTCCAGCATCATCACACCAGACAAAATGACTGATCCGGGGTTGACTTTATCCTGTCCGGCATATTTAGGAGCAGTTCCATGTGTGGCTTCAAATACTGCCAGACCTTCTTCGTAGTTAATATTTGCGCCGGGAGCAATTCCTAAGCCCCCTACTTGGGCTGCGCAGGCATCTGACAAATAATCGCCATTCAGGTTAGTAGTGGCAAGCATATCATATTCATTTGGCCGTAACAATAATTGCTGAAACATCGAATCAGCGATTCGATCATTTATCACAATCTTATTATCTGGATTTTCTTCTCCTTCATTTACCACATAATCTGCGAACTCTTCCTGCGCTACCTGATATCCCCATTCTTTGAATGCGCCTTCGGTAAATTTCATGATGTTTCCTTTATGTACTAAAGTTACTGATTTTCTTTTATTGTCAATGGCATACTTGATGGCTGCTCTCACCAATCGTTTTGTTCCGGTTATGCTGATTGATTTAATGCCAATTCCGGAATCAGGGCGAATGTTTTTTTTCATCTCTTTTTCCAGAAAATGAATCAATTTTGCCGCATCTTCACTGCCCTGCTTCCATTCAATTCCTGCATATACATCTTCCGTATTCTCTCTGAAGATAACTACATCTAATTTTTCCGGTTCTTTCATGGGGTTGGGCACGCCGGAGAAATATTGTACTGGTCGCACGCAGGCGAATAAATCTAATTTCTGCCGAAGAGTTACGTTCAAACTGCGATGGCCGCCACCGACCGGTGTTTCTAATGGGCCTTTCAATACCACCCGCAAATCTCTAATCTGCTGCAATGCTTGATCAGATAATAATTCCTTTCCGGCTTTGAGTGCTTTTTCTCCAGCTACAATCTCCCGCCATAGAATTATTCTTTTACTACGATAAGCCTTTTGTACTGCAGCATCAAGTACTTTCAAAGCGACTGGAGTAATATCTATGCCAGTTCCATCACCAACAATAAAACCTATCTCAGGATGATCGGGAACCTGCCATTGTCCGTTGGAGAAGTTTATTTTCATGGCTTGAAGGATTAAAAGATTATTTATAAGGATTGTTGTCAAGTGAAATAACTTTCTAAAACTTTTTAAAGTAGCACTTCACTAAGAGATGAATGATCCATCTTAATGAGGAGTGGGCCAGGCACGATGATCTCATGGTAAGAGTCCAAGGGCTTGTAAATCCAGAAATGTACGCTACTCTTACTATTGGCAATTTTCTTGATCACAAAAAAGATGTAGAAACTACTGGACTCATAAAATCAATGCTTTGGCTTTACACCGGAATAAATTATTATCAGAGAACTTGTATCACTTTCAAAGATATCTTTTTTCATCGGGTCAATCAATTTGAAGTCCAATTAGGAGATAGGAGCTCTACTACACTCAATCTACCTATCTTCAATCCCGGTCATTTGAATGCCATAATCCAACAAGAAGGTATCGTTGACGGTGACAAGATCAGTGAAGCGCATGTGTTATATATTAAATCAAATGATTACGGGTGTCTGGTCAACCTTAAGAAAAGAAGTGACCAGGCATGGAAAGAAAGAGTAAAACACCCTATTTTTTCCCCAGATCTTATCCCTTCTATTTGAAAACATTTCCCTACTTACCAAATCTTTAAATATCTCCTTTCTTAAAATTTCCTATGTTCCTGAACAAAGATCACATCAATGACTTTTATCTTGATTATATAGAAAGATTGCAGGTCATAAAAGAGCAGCTCAATCGCCCTTTGACTTATGCAGAAAAAATTCTGTTCACTCACTTCAGTAAGCCAGAATTTGAAATCCAGCGCGGCAAGTCCAGCCTTCCTTTGCAGGTTGATCGAGTAGCCATGCAAGATGCGACTGCCCAGATGGCCATTCTACAGTTTATGCTCACCGGAAAAAAGTCTGTGGTAGTACCTACTACCGTTCATTGTGATCATCTTATCACTGCTAAACTCGGTGCGCAACCAGATTTAGAAGAAGCAAATCTTCAAAACAAAGAAGTTTATCAATTTCTGAAAAGTTCTGCTAACAAATATGGCATGGGTTTCTGGAAACCAGGTTCAGGGATCATACATCAAGTGATTCTGGAAAATTATGCGGTCCCCGGACAATTGATGATCGGAACAGATTCACATACTCCCAATGCTGGGGGCTTAGGCATGATCGCCATCGGCGCCGGCGGAGCAGAAGCGATGGATGCCATGGCTGGTTTAGCCTGGACGGTGACTATGCCTAAATTAATCGGTATTCAATTGAAAGGAAAATTAAATGGCTGGACTTCTCCTAAGGATGTCATCCTGAAAGTGGCAGAGATTTTGACTGTCAAAGGTGGAACCGGATGCATCATTGAATACTTCGGCGAAGGAGTAAGAACCATCAGCGCTACCGGGAAAGCTACTATCACTAACATGGGCGCAGAAGTGGGCGCGACCACTTCCTTGTTTCCTTACGATGAACATACTGCTGCGTATTTGCGGGCTACTAAAAGAGAATTTGTGGCTGCTCTTGCTGATGCACTGAAAGAAGAACTGCAAGCCGATCCTGAAGTAGAACAAAATCCGCTGGCCCATTTTGATGAAGTTATCATTATTGATTTAAGCCACTTAGAACCACAAGTAGTAGGTCCACATACTCCTGATTTATCTCGTTCCATTTCTGAATTGAAAGAAGATGTAGAAAAAAACTCTTGGCCCGTGCAATTGAGTGCTGCGTTAATTGGAAGTTGTACTAACTCTTCTTATGAAGACATGTCTCGCGCAGCGGCAGTGGCTAGAAAAGCTGCTGTTCAGGGATTGAAAGTTAAAGTGCCATTTATGATCACCCCGGGTTCACAGCAGATTTATGCGACCATGAAACGCGATGGATTATTAGATGTGTTTGAACAGATTGGTGGAATCGTCTTAGCAAATGCCTGCGGTCCCTGCATAGGACAATGGAATCGACAAGATGTACCTAAAGGGGTGCGGAATTCTATTATCACTTCTTTTAATAGAAATTTTAAAAGCAGAAACGATGCCAATCCTGAAACCCATGCTTTTATCGCCAGTCCGGAAATTGTGACTGCGTTTGCCTTAGCGGGCCGATTGGACTTTAATCCCTTGCTTGATGAGATTGATGGCGTGAAGTTAGATATCACTGCGGTAGACCAATTACCTTCTCAAGGATTTGTCTTCGATGTTTCCGGCTATGAAGAACCGAGCGGTAAAGGAAATGTTATGATTAATCCTGAGAGTGAACGTTTAGCTTTGTTACGGCCTTTCCAGCAATGGAAAGAGAACGATTTTTCTGATTTACTGGTATTAGTAAAAGCTAAAGGCAAGTGCACTACTGACCATATTTCCCCGGCAGGAAAGTGGTTAGAGTATCGCGGACATTTAGATAAAATTAGTGATAATATGTTCTCCGGGGCAGTTAATGCTTTTACTGAGAAGATTGGAAAAGGAAAGAATCTGCTGACCGAAACGGAAGAAAACTTTTCCGCCATCGCCCGGCATTATCAAAACCATGATAGGGGTTGGATTGCCGTTGGTGATACAAATTACGGTGAAGGCTCTTCCAGGGAGCATGCAGCTATGGAACCTCGCTATTTAGGCTGTAGGGCGGTGCTGGCCAAGAGCTTTGCTAGGATTGCTGAGACGAATTTGAAGAAGCAAGGTGTTTTACCATTGTGTTTTGCAGTTGAGAGTGATTACAATAAGATATTGGAAGATGATTTAGTTAACATTGATGCTGATGTAGCAGTAGGTGAGCTGGTGTATGTTACTCTCAAGCATGCCGATGGTTCCGTTGAAGCGATTGAACTGAAACATGCTTTTTCTAAAGAACAATTGGAATGGTTCAAGCACGGGAGCGCTTTGAATTGGTTGAGAGAGAAATAGAATAGTTATGTTTGTGTACGACAATTCTTAAAAATAAAAGGTAAACTCTGTTTCTGTAGATGCCTAACATTAGGCCTGAAGAAATAAAGATTGAAAAACTTGGTAAAGAGCATGACATAAAGGGATTTCAGTGCTATGAAAAGGAATTGGTTAAATTTCTTAATGAGGATGCGTTAGATAATCAAGATAAAAGAATATCAATGACGTATCTTTGGTTTTTGAAAGAAACGAATGAGATAATTGGTTATTTCACTTTGCTTAATGATAAAATTAACTTAGAAGGAAATTTAAAGAAATATTTCAATGACAAAAATATAAAATATTCTAATTTACCTTCATTAAAGATTGCTCGATTGGCGGTTGATAATAGATTTTTACGGAGGGGATTAGGGACATTGATGATAGAATATATTGTCAGAAGAGCTAAATTCATTTCTATAAAAATTGCTGGATGTAGGTTTGTGACAGTTGATGCTAAGAAAAATTCCATTTTATTTTATCAAAAAAATGAATTTCAGATATTAAGAGAAGGAAAAGAAGATACCGTATTTATGCATCTAGACGTAACTCGCTAGATTCCTCAATTTTTAGTTTATCTGCTCTTTTTAATAGAGCAATCCTCCTAGGATTAGGATTCCTTTCTTCTTTAATCATATTTTCAATGAATCTAATTGCGTCCTTCCCTCTTAACGTAGGAGTTGGTTCTATTGGTTTTGCCATAGGTAGTTAGAAAGTGTACTTTTATATAAAATTAACTGTGTTCTAATTAAGGAATGACTCAAAATACTTTCTATGCTTATTGACACTAGCGTATAGTTTCTTATCAGTCTCTGAAATAGGAGAATTTTCTCTCGTAGCCATACGTTCCAAAAACAGTTTTGCTTCCTTTCCCTTTAAGGTGGGGGTTGCCTGGATTAATTTTGCCATACTCTATAAAGTGGCATGGTTTTTATAAATTTATTCATAATTTTGTAGTCATTTCTTTAATATGAGTGAGGTTTAAATAGGGCTAACTCATGATATTGCAGTGAGAAACAGTCATTTCTATTCTCGCGGCAAATTTTTCCTAGGGTTAAGAATATCCATCAAGTAAGAGACAGATGTCACTACTTCAAAGTGGTGCAAATAGAAACATTTAAATAATAGTTATGCAACCTCACTTATATCTGTCTGTAAAAATAGAAATGTTTAAATAATACTTCCGCAACCTCACAAATATGAAAATGGCCGATTTAACCAAAAAAATAGAAGGAATTTACATGTTGGAGTCGATCATGGCAACTCTTAAGGTAGACCGCGGTACAGCAATGAACTATATCTCCAAGCTTCGAAAAGAAGGTTATGTTAAAACTAAACGAACAAGTAGTGGAAAGAGAGTCTATAATATCTCTAGGCAAAATAAAATTGGGGGCAAGAGTTATTATGAAGTATTAAACCAAATTTCTCCCATAAAACTCTCAGAATCCGAAACGTATAAGGTGTATGGGAGAGAAATAACCTTTGAAGAAATCCTGATTTATGCAATAAAATCAGGGAAGTTACGAGTTGTTCTTGCTTCGTTGGCTCTTTTCAAACATATTAATAACTGGACGCTGTTGGCAGAGCTTTCCAGTAAGAACGGAGTTCAAAAGCAAGTCTGCGCTTTATACGAATTAGGGCGCTCTATTATGAAAGTTAGAAAGATAGGTAAGCAATTTTTGAAAACTTGTCTTCCCAAACAGGATGATAAATATGTTTATATAATTCCTAACTTGGAATCTAAAGATTTTGATGAGATTCAGCAAAAATGGAAAGTCTATTTGCCCTTTAATAAGGGGGATCTTCAGGAATACGTGAGAAAATGATAAATGTAACTGACCAACAAAACCTTTTGTTGAACATAGCACGAAAGCTGCCGAAAAAAATAACCGTGTATGCCGTAGGCGGTACAGCGATGATGTTTCACGGTTTTAAAGATGTAACATTAGATATAGATTTAGTCTTTACTTCCGAAGAAGATAAAAATGCCTTCAAATTAGTAGCAGAAGAATTAGAGTATAAGCGTTACGATCACGCCTTGGTGTATGGGGCAAAATCAAATCCTCCGCTTATGCTTCGCCGTGGAAAAGGTGATGAAGAAGAAAGGTTTGATTTGTTTACAATTGATGTCATTGATTTCATCTTTTCTGCGGAGATGATGAAAAGAGCAAAAAACACCTATGAGTTTGACCATAAATTGATACTTAAAATTGCCGATCCCCACGATATTATACTGATGAAATGTGCGACAGAGAGAGTAAAGGATAAAGATGATGCACGGCAAATCATAAATAATTATAAGATCAGTTGGCAGATTATCATTGATGAGGCTCTCAAACAGATTACATTGGGAAGAGAGAAAGCAATATGGTATTTGATCGGTTTTGTTACTGATGTCAAAAAGATCGGTGGCGATATTCCTTCCGACGTGCTTCCTAAATTATACAAACTGTTGGAGAAGCAGGGCAATACTAAAAATTAAACGCGCCATTTTCTTATCATATTTTTTATGGGAAAGAATATCTCGGGTTCATACTGCATTATAGTAGTAAGGTTTAAATATGGCTAACTCATGATATTATTACAGTAAGTTATATTGGGGGGTGTTAAAATGAATAAATTAACGAAGGGTTTCTTAATTGGTGGGTTTGTAGTTGTCTTGCTTTTAGCTATTATTGCATTAGTCCCATTAGCTTTACAAGGAGCAGCTGTGGCCACAACAAAAACAGAAGTAATTCAATGTTCTAACTGGGTTTTAAAATGTTCAGAAAATGATTGTTCTAACCAGTGCGCTAAGTATGTATCTTCTCAAGGAGGCGTACTAATGGCTAGCTATCCTGTGAATAATGGAAAAGGCTGCGAATGCAGTTATCAATAAGGTGGTAAAATGGAAATAAAATTAAACAAATCATTATTTATTAAGATTGGAGTTGTTGCAGCTCTCCTTATTCTTGGAGTATTCGCTTTCACACGGGGCGGAGATGGTACGACTGGTCTTGCAATTAAAAATCCATTAAAAACTTGCAAAATGGTCGAAGTTCCTTACGAGGAACAAGAAGCATATGAAGAACAAGAACCTTATGACGCGATTGAAGAATATCAAGTTCCTTTAAAATATGAAGTAGTTTCAGCTACAGAAGATTGGACTTCATCTAATTTTGACTACTATAAAACTCTTACAGTGAATGTTAGAAATATGGATTCAGAAACAGGTTTATTTACAGTACAAATGTTTTTCCAAACTTTAAATGATCCGGAATCCATGAAAGAAAATACACAGTACATCATGCCTGGCGAGACTAAAGTATTTTTTGCAAAATATGATAGTGATTTAGGAGAAGATGTAAGTACAAGATACACAGTGCTTCCTGGGGAAAAGACACTAACAAAGATAGTAACTAAATACAAAACTATAACAAAGTATATGACAGTCACAAAGTACAAAATGGAAGAAAAGTGTGATTAATTTTTTTTCTTTCTCAATTCTTCCTTGTTAGCTTTCTCTCCATCTCCCCACAACCTTTATATCTTCCCCCAATAAATTTCTCCTAACATGAACGCCATCTCCATCAAAGACCTGGTAAAAACCTATCCAAATGTAGAAGCTCTCAAAGGTGTATCGTTAGAAATCAAGAAAGGAGAATTCTTTGCATTACTAGGTCCGAATGGAGCTGGAAAAACCACCTTAATACAAATCCTCACCGGATTATGCAACAAAACGTCCGGAGAAGTCTCGTTATTCAACAAGGATGTCTATCAGGATTATGTAGAAGCCAGGCAATTAATCGGTCTTGTCCCCCAAGATTTCAACTTTGATATTTTTGAAAAAGTCTACAATATTCTCTACTACAATGCTGGCTATTTCTGGATTCCTGCTAAAGAGCGCAAACCAAGAATTGAAAAAATCCTCAAAGACCTCAATCTCTGGGAAAAGAAAGATGCCATGGCCATGCAATTATCTGGCGGTATGAAAAGAAAACTCATGATCGCCCGAGCTTTGGTACACCATCCTAAAATTCTTATTTTAGACGAACCTACCGCAGGCGTAGATGTAGAAACCAGACAAACCATGTGGACTTATCTTAAAAAATTAAACCAAGATGGAACTACTATCTTACTTACCACTCACTATCTAGAAGAAGCAGAAAAATTATGCAATCGTATCGCTATCATCAATAAGGGAAAAATCATTAAAGTGGATACGAAAGAAAACCTCTTAAAAGAACACGGCAATAAAAAATTGGAAGACATCTTCCTCCAACTTACTAAAAATGACAACTAAAAAAACCTCCATGATACCTCTTGTAACTCTCACCATACGAGATACCAAGCGATTCTTACGCATCTGGACCCAATCGCTTATCCCGCCTATGCTTACTTCGGTCTTATTCATACTTATCTTCGGTTACTCTCTAGGATCAAGAATCTCTGAAGTGGAAGGTGTTTCCTATCTTAACTTCATTCTTCCAGGTTTACTGATGATGGGTGTGATCATGAGCGCTTATATGGCTGCCTCTTTCGCCTTGTTCATACAGAAATTCCAGAGAAGTATTGAAGAACTACTGGTTGCGCCAATTGCCTATTGGCAGATCATTGCTGGAACAACTATAGCTGCGATGTTACGATCATTTATCGTTGGTTTAGGAATCTTAGTAGTAAGCATCTTATTCACTTCTATCCAAATTTACAATATCTTCATCCTGCTGGCCTTTATCATCCTTATCTCCATGTTGTTTTCCTTTGCCGGAATCGCCACCGCCTTATGGGCCAAAAATTTTGATCAGATGAGCATTTTCTCGACCTTTCTGATCACTCCTTTGACTTACTTGGGAGGGGTCTTCTACTCCATCAAGATGCTCCCACAACCTTGGTCTACCATTGCAAAATTTAATCCAATCTTATACATGATCGATGGATTCCGCTACGGCTTCATCGGGGTAAATGATATTCCAGTAGTTTATTCTTTTGCAGTTGTTATTTCTCTAACACTTTTCTTCTTCATCCTGTGTGTCTGGATGTTCAAGACCGGGTATAAGCTAAGAACATAATCTATATGCCGTAATCTTATATAGCACTTCTCTCTTTACTTCCTCATGAAAAAAGAGATTCTTATGGGATTGACTGCTTTACTTATGAACTGTAATTCTACTTCGGCTCCAAAGTATGACACTACTGCTTCCAAAGTTCAGCTAGCCCAATGTCTTGCTGAAAATGCAACCATGTATGGAGCAGAATGGTGCGGCTGGTGTAATAAGCAAAAGGAAGAATTTGGTGAAAAAGCTTGGAACGCTTTCAAGAAAAGTTATGTAGAATGTTCAGATTCTGGTTCAGAAAGAGATCAAGCAAAATGTGAGAAAGACAATGTTCATTCCTTCCCTTATTGGAAATTTAAGAATGGAAATGAAGCAAGAGGATATCACCCCCTTGAAGACTTAGCTAAAATTTCTGGCTGTGATTAATCATTATCCACTCTTGGCGCCAGAATAAAGCTCAACGACAATCTATCCTTCACTTTGTATTCTAACTTCAATGGGTAGTCATTGTTGAAATGCAAAGATACTTGCTCTGCTAATTTTCCGCCGGCGATCATCTTCTTCAGATATTCTAAAGAATACTTGGCCTTGAACTTATCCGCAGAAGTTGTCTTAATAGTAGTTACGTCATCCGGCTTGATCTCGATAAAGGCCTTGGATAAATCTCCTTCTGCTTTTACGCATAAGAGATTTTTCTCACCAAGAAACGTAACTGATTCAGCTACCACGCTGACGTCTTCTACCGCTTCAGATAACACATCGGAAGTAGATTCAACCGTGATGGGAAAATTTAATTCTGGAACACGCTGTTCTTTATCATCTAACTCCAAAGTTGGAATCGAAAATGATCTAACTGTGTTGCTTTTCATCACAATTTTTAATTTACTGTCTTCAGTTGTTTCTAGGGTAAGAATATCATCTGGTTTTGCTCGTCGCAGAATCTGCTTCAAATTGTTCAAGTTAATGCAGACTTCTTCTGTACCTTTAACCTGGTATTCGGTAAAACAGCTGCTTAACAATTCAAAAACCACCATGGCCACGTTAGCCGGATCCATGGCCACTAACTTCAACCCATTGGTAGAAGCGGTAAACTTCGCTTCTGAGACTAACTCTGAGATGATAGAAATGCTATCCTTAAAGTATTTTGGTTCAGCTAAGACTAATTTCATATAAAATCCACCCTAAAAGAGGCGAGCCAGAAACCCTTTATAAAATTTGTTGTTGTGAAGTGGTGAGTTGAGGGGTTTCTCGCTCCATTAAAAAATTACAAGAATAACTTTTTAAAGAACCACCCTAAAATGATTATAAAATTACTGGGGGCATAAAAATGAATATTAAAGAATCTTTTAAGAAAACTGTTCTTCCTGCAACAGCTACATTAGTTGTAGGATTGGGTTTGGGTTATGGATTTAGAGCTGACTATGGAAATGCTTGGGAAGAAGCAAACATGGCAGAAGCTCTTTATGGTAGAGAAAAAGCTATAAAATATGCTAAGGGAGAAATACAGGCACTTGATAATAATCCGGTTTCAAGACTAGAATTTGCAAGAAGATGGGGCTTGGAGTTGTATCTTGAAAATCCTGGTAAAGGTCTTGATTGGTATAGAACAATAAAATTTGATAAAATTCAAAACCCAGAAAATTGATTTATTTTTAATTAAATTTAAAGTATATTTTCACTTCAAACTCAACCGTTTCCCATCTTCCATCACATGGGTGTTCTTGAATCCTAACTGTAAAGCCAATTCCGCAACCATCCTACCTTTCGCTGGCTCGGCATGGATAGGAATAATATGTTCCGGCCGTATCATCTCCAGCAGTTCCCGGTGATCTTCCCGCGCCCCATGTCCGGAAACGTGCACATCTCTAAACAACCTAACCCCTTGCGCACGCAATAATTTTTCCATTTTCTGACGATTTTCAATATTCACGGGGACAGGAATCACCTGACAGCTGAAAATGACTACATCGCCCTGCTCAAAGGTAAAATCAACGTCACCTTTGATCATCCTTGTTAATATCGATCTTGGTTCACCCTGATGCCCGGTACAGACAATCAAATATTTTCCCTTGCCTTCTTTTCTGATTTTTTTGAAAATCTTGTCTAACTGATCGCGATGCCGCAATATTTCCACTTGATCGGTAAACTTCACCAAACCAATCTTCTCTCCTGCACGCACATATTTATCTAATGACCTGCCTAAAAAAACAATTTTCCGATTCAGCTTCTTCCCTAATTCAATTATGCTTTTCAACCGAGCTAGATGTGAAGAGAAGGTTGTCACAATCATGGCCTTACCATCACTGGAAACACTTAGCATAGTATCCTTCAGCAATTCCCTGGCTACAGATTCTGAAGGGCATTTCTTATGTTCATGCGCATACAGGCAATTCATGATCAGCAGTTTTATTCCTTCTTTACCTAACTCTTGCAATCGCGCATAATCTGGTTTTTTTCCTAACACTGGAGTATTATCCAACTTGAAATCATTGGCATACATCACTTTTCCATAAGGAGTATGTACGACGACAACTGCTGTCTGAGGAATAGAATGAGTCATATGCACAAATTCAATGGTAATTTTCTTAGAAACCTTATATGAAGAACCTGAATTTAAGACTACAAACTGGTGTGGAATTTCCAGATGCTCATCCCATAAAATGCTTTTCAGTACTTCAATGGTATAAGGCGTTCCCACAACCACTGCAGACGGCGGAAATAATGGCGCAGCATAAGGAATTGCCCCGACGTGATCTAAATGTCCATGGCTGGGAACTATCGCTACTACCTTATCCTTCCAGTCATCGATGTGTCCATAATCAGGAACCGCATTGGCTTTCAGCAACGCACTATACGTCTTGGTGCTGGTATCTTCCATGTCCTCGGTAAACTTGACATAATCAAACATGCTCAAGCCCATGTCTAGCAGGACAACTTCATCATCGATTTTGATCGCTACACTATTTCCTTCAGTTTTGCTGAAACCGCCGATAGAACAAATTTCAATACCCATATAGGTTCAAGAATGTTTTGTGGTTTATAAAAGTTGATGTAAAACTGGGGATATTAAGAAAGACACCTTATTTGGCTTATAATATTTCGCCCAAGAAGTTTTTTAAATAAGACCTAACTTTTAATTAAAATGACTAAACCAATTGCTAAAGCAACAAAAATGATGGTACAATATGGGATAGGTATCCATTACTTAGACCACGGCTTAGATCAAATAGTTAAATGGTCAGAAAGAGTTCAAAATAATGAAAATTCTATTCGAGATTTTGTTGGAAACGCAGGTTATACTGTTGCTCAAGTAGGAATGCCAACCTTATCGGTTCTTGTTGCAGCATATTTTGGATACATCTGTGTTAAAGGTGCAGGCATGTTCTTTGATAAACATTATTATAAGAACGAAGATATTCCTTCAATATTCTCATAACCTTCTGAAGGGCTATAACTAAGCAGACAGCTTTTGTAACACTTTCATGGCTTCTTTACTTTTCTCTTTTGGAACAAACAAATGGTCATGGTAAAAAGCAGATACCGCATTGACTGAGATCCCTTCTTTCGCCAAGGCTGCGGCAAGGCGCGCCAGAAAACCAACTGCGGCTAAATCAGAATGGACAGTCATGGTAATCAAAGCCCATACTCCTTCATATTTGATAGAATTTACCTCAGCATCTTTTCGGTAGAGGATTAATGTTATTCCTTCTTTTTCTTTGAACGTCATTAATGGTTTTACTTTCAAATTTACAAGCTGTTTATCTGAAACTGAACATAAAATAAAATCGCTCTCACCTAGTTCAGGCTTCATCGATTTCATTAATTGATCTAGATTTTGTATTCCAACCATTTTTGAAAATAAAAGTGCGAGAGGCAGGATTCGCGATGCCCCTAATTTAAGCAACTGCTAAAGATGCAGTTTCTATTACTTTCTTAACGTCACCAGAAAAGACTTTACTAGCACGGAGAATTTCAATAGCCATTACTGACCCATCTTTGGCAATATCAATAGTTACACCACTGGGAAGCTCTATGCTTTTCCAGTATATTCCTTGCTTTAGTTGGATATTAAATACATCCTCTTCTTTATCATACCAAGTTTCCATTTTTAGTCAAGCCAAAAGGCAGTAATTATTTTTAAAGTCTCTTTCTTCCGTTTGTAAACTACTTTTAAGATTCTTCCCGAAGGCGGAATCCTGCAGACAGCATTCAAAGCATCTGGCCAGTGCTTATCTCTCAACTCTGCTGAGTTCATGATCGTGTACTCAATATCGGCAGCAGTAATATTTGTTCGAAATCTTTGCTTTTTGACCCAATGCCCGGAATACTCAAACTTCATAATCCTTCATTATCTTGTATTTTATAAATATTTTGTGGAAAAGTGTTTTTTAGGGCAAAATATGCGGGCGGCAGGTTATTTGGTAATATAAAAAGAATAAGGATCCAATTCTTCTGAAAGCATAGCCTTCCTTTGAGTAATGTTGGTTCTTGGGGGAAGAAACCCATATTTTTTCCAGACAAGATATCTTGTTTGGTGTCTTGGATTATTTGAACCAATAATCTCAAACCATCTTTGAACATCATCAATTCTTCTAACTCCTAAAGCATAAGAATTATTGACATTTCTATTATTTCTAAAACCTTCAATATTTTTTGATCTTATTTTTGCATGAATTCCTAATCTTTCTAACAAGGTAAAAACTTGGATTAGCAATGCCTTAGAGCAAGAAGTAATAGTTATTTCTGGAATGTAATGATAAGTTCTTTTCCATTCAACTGAAGTTTTTGCTCTTGATTTTCCGCATCCAAAACAACCATCAGTATCAAAAATACCTCTTAAAATAGCTTTACTGATTTCAGGATTGGAATGATCAAAAAAGATTTGTGGTATTTTTGCAGTTAGAGCTTTTGGCCCGGTTTGGAACCCATAATTGATACATTTCTGAATAATATTTTTCTTATAACAAGCTATCCCATAGACGTGCCAATATGGAAACTCTTTTAGTTTTACTTCATGAAAATATTTGCTAAATAAAGGCCCAAGAAATGAGTCATAATACTCTTTGTCTTCTAGCAGATGTCCTGTAATGTAGAACGCTTTCCTGCTTTGTTCGATCCAGCCATCACCAATGAAAGCTCCAAGCAGTTCTGCTAGACCACTATCAATTGCTGCATTTTCATTATTTTTTTGATTCATGGCTTTAGCTTCAAAGAAACTACGTAAATGATTTGTTTATATACTTTAGCCGGACTTGTCCAGTGCGGGAGTGGGACAAGAAAATCATTATTTGGTAGTTGATTTTAGTAAAAAGAATCAAAAAATAAAAAAAATGCGGGCGGCAGGAATCGAACCTGCGTAGGCACTAAGCCAATAGATGGCTCCCGAGTATTTCATCGATCCAAAGACCTCACCACTCCAAACGATTTGAGTACGGACTCATTTAGCACCAGATGCCAAACAATCTATCCCGTTTGACCGCTCCGGCACGCCCGCAATAAGATTAAGAAACCAACACTTATTTTATAAAGTTAACTAAAAAATAGTGTTGCGTGTTATCCCGAAATTATTTCCTTTCGATAGAGAAATTCTTTTCAATTTTTAGAATTATCCGCGAACGGCGACCAAAGCACTCTGCTTTTCTTCCGGATCTTGATTTATTTTATCTAATATTCCTGTAACCCATCTAGAAAAAGCTTCAATATACTTATTAAAAGTTCTTTCTAAGAACGACTGGTTTGGGTCATAATAAAATTCATCTATAACCACATAAGAATTTTCTAACTGCGTAAGTGAAGTATCATCAATAAACTTTATAGTAACTTCGCCGCCCTTTCCAACCCTAATCTGGTCTAGGAATTTTACTTCATCTCCTACTTTAAGCTCTTTCCATGTTCCGTCTTCTGGTGCAACTTCAACTTTTCCTTTTAAACTTTCAATTTCTCCTACAGCAGTCCCAAGGGGAACATCGCAGCTCCACGAACTGCAGAGAACAGAGCAGACAACCTGATACTCAGATTTGCCAGTCTCGGCTTGGCTGTCCAAATTCGCTGAATCTACATTCCTTGTTCTTGCATAAGGGTATTCTTCACCGGTGGGTGAGGTGTCCGGACAACCGCCATTCCTTATATCCTGAAGCTCATAATGCTCGTCTGTCTGGAAATCAGTAATTTCCATCATATAATCCGTTCTCCAGCCTCCTTGTTTAGAACACTCTGCTGTTTTCTGCTTCATTAATAGATCACATTCTGCCGCTGTTTTTGACGGCTCACTATCCGGTCCTGTTTCGCTTTGCAGTCTTTCCTTCCATTCCTTGAGTGTGCCTCCTTTCTCGTAATTTCCATTCTCAGAAGTCTCTTTATCTTCTACAGTGTTTTCTATCCCTTTGAAAGGCACAAGATCTTTTTTAGCTTGATTACACCAAGCTTTCGTAGCCTGATAATTACAGCAATCTTCATCTAAACAGCATCCCCCTTCTTCTCTTGTTAAGAATTGTCCTTCAGGTCCTGGACCGCCCACGCATTTACCTTCAGGAATTTCAATAGCCATAGCAGAATGAATAGAAAAAGATGTAAGTAGAACCAATGAACTAAATAAAAATAACGTGAACAAAACTCCTCTTTTCATTATTATTTAAATTACCTTATAATTTAAATAACTTTTGATAAGTTGGCACAGTTCATTTTCTGAGTGATGAAAAAATCTAAAATCACTCACTTTTTTCTGTGTCCTTTTTTTTCGAATGGCGGATACACTGGCTAAGGCCGCATAATTCATCAGAATCTCCATGCGCTCCATAGGCAACTATTTTAAAAAGTTGAAAATCACTCACTTTTCGAATGGTGCCTTCTTTTTCTATATCTTTTATATCCGAAGAAGATTAAAGTAAATATAGCCGCAATTATCAAAATTCCTAAAATAATTGTTTTTATATTAGAACTGGGGGAATTTAAATTATTAATACTACTCTCATTTCCATTTGGATAATTGTTTATTCCTTCACCAGAGCCAGTATTATTTTTATCTCCTGATTTATCAACAAAACAATTTTGGCTTTCAATCGGCTTTTTATTTAAATCAGCATAACAATACGCTTTTTCTTTTGTGCAGTTTCTTACTTGAACTCCAGCATTACAAGAATTCCAATCAGAGCAAGTCCAGTTTGTAAGACAACCATCTCCACCATTTGTTGTCCCCCCAGTTGTTCCTCCTATCACTCCACCGGTTGTAGAATCACCCATAATAAAAGCATCATCTTGGTCAAAGAATGTTGATTCTGCTATTGCTAATGAGGATGCTAATAATAGTATTAAAAAAGATACAGCATATCTGATTTTAAGAGCAGGTTTCATTTTTTGCTACTCCAATCCAATTCTGGCCGTCAAAAAAACATAATTCTTTTGAGGTGGTATCAACATAGATGTCTCCCAATGAGGCATTATCGGGTGCTTTCGGTCGCGGTTTTAACCTTAAGACGTCAGTTATAGTCACTCTGTCATCTGCGGTGCTGAGTTTAAGTTTGCCTTTTCCTGCTTCTACATCTCCTTGAATCACCGCATTGTTTTTGACTAATAGATCATTTTTAAGAGTGGTGTTTTCAGCCACTTCTAAATTTCTTCCTATTACTATATCATTACTTGCATCAATGTCCTGTACAAACAATTTGGTTATTCTGGAAGTGAGAGACCCCACATATCCAAAGAAACCGGTTTGAGTTGTGG